>JAABUS010001232.1_pt1 | contig 57684 bp, 7 predicted proteins | sample 5560161 | NCBI WGS metagenome assembly JAABUS01 (sample SAMN10711885, study PRJNA513376) | rock metagenome | isolation source: Antarctica rocks | place: Antarctica: Victoria Land, Trio Nunatak nord | collected 2016-01-04
GCGATACACCTCCTCGGCCGCCTCCCGGCTCGCAGACCTCCATGCTCGAATCAGCGCCTCGAGCTCGGCATCTGGGTTGCTGGTTTCGAGCTTTAGCGCTTGGGTTGCGGTGTCGAGGGTGGAGCGGGCAGTGGCGAGAGTGGAGAGGAGGAGGGTGTGCTGGCGGCGGAGGGAGAGGAGCGTGGGCGCGGTGGTGGAGGTGGTGGTTGGGAGGGGAGTTGGTGGGGAAGTGGCTTTGGCTGGTGGGGGGGGGGTTGGTGGGGGGTGAGTGGGGGTGGACGGTGGGGCGGCGGCTGGAGCTGGTGGTGGCTGGGTGTCGGTGGGAGGTGGGCCGGTGGATGGTGAGGCGACTGGAGGGGTTTTGAGGGGAGATTTGAAAGGCTTGGAGAGGGCGGAGGGGGGGTCGAGACGTCGGCGTTTGAGGGGTGGTGGGGAGGAGGGCATGATGGGTGGGTTGAAGGCTTATGGTTAGTGGGTTAGCCTCTGACCGAGGAGCAGAAAAGGATGGGGGTGAGCTTGTGCGATGGAGAAGCCATGAGAAGGCGTGGAAGAAATCTCACGGAGTGGAGTGGGGAAGTCGATGAGGAGACGGGACGGAAGGTCGATGTCGGACTTAGGGTTTATGACTAGCCTAAGGTATCTGCTTGAGGGAAAGCAATAAGGTCACGTGCTTGTCCCTGGTGTATTAGCGATTTCATGAAGGTTTGCAAAGCTTGGCACTAGAGAAAGACTTAATCTTCTATTATTGGCATATATATATTATAAGTTATCTTCTATATTATTGTTATTATATCTAATAGTTTAATTAGCAATCTAAAGCTTCTATATATATTAACTATCAAATTTTTGCAATTTTTAGATCTATAGTATATCTTCTTAATATTATAATTAAAACTTTATATTTTTTTATTAGTTTATATTGTCTTGTATCTTTAATAGATAGAGAATTTCTATTGTTTATATTATTATTGTTGTTGTTATTATTGTTTCTAGAAACAAAAAGTAAGAAATTATAAATAACAATTAGATTTTTTCTTCTTTTTTTATTAAATAATACTTTTATTATTAATAGTTCTATTTTTTTCTATTAATTATACAATTTTGTTATAATAAATTTATAACAACAATATCTAAACAAAGTTGCAAAAATATTAGATAAAAAATTGTATTATTAATAGAACAAAATCTATTATTTATAAATTATAAGATATTGTTATTAAGAAAAAAATCTTTAATATTGTTGTTTGCAATTCTATTAACAATATTGCTTGCAATTATAAATATAAAACCGAAAAAAACTAACTTATATAGAAATAGAAATAAAATAAAAGAAAAGAAAGAACAATATAAATAGATAAAAATTTAACTTTTTATTATCTTTATAAAAAGTATAAAATTTAAAAGAAATTAGATAAATTGTCTAGTTTTAAACTTAAAAAAATATATATATATAATAATTCTAAGATTAAAATAAAAATCGATCTTTATATTAGTAAATATTTCGAATAAATTTATATAATAGCAATACAAATAATTAGTAAATTTAATAGTTAAATTTTTTATACAACTATTTAATAATAAATTTAATAAATATAATATTAATAAAAGTTAAATTCTTTAGAATATTATAATAATTATTAGATTAAAATTAGTATAATTATTAATTTAAATTTTAATTTCAATAAATAAATTAATTTAATCTTAATTCTAGAATTAAGTAGATTTTCTAGCTTAATAAGATAAAACAAACAAAGAATATATATTATATATTTAATTTAATTTATTTAATTATATAATATTATATAATATTATATAATTGTACTAATTATATTAAATTATTATAAACTTAAAATAACTTAATATAGTTAATATATTATATATTTTAGACTTTAATCTAATTTAATAAAAACTAGCTTTAAATTAGATAAATAAGATAAAATAAGATAAGTAAAAGCTAATATAATAAAATTAGTATAAATTCTTAATATTAATTTAATAAAATCTTAATTTTAGAATTAAGTTTACAACTTAATTCTAATTTAGTTCTACAAGATTTATAAGAATAAATTAAGTTAAGAAAAAAGTATTTAACTTAATTTAACAATTATATTAATTAAAATATACGAAAATTGTTTAGATATATTAGTCTATTAACAATTTTTTAGTATTTTAATAGAACAAAATAATTAAAATAATTAAAGTTTAAACAATAAAGTTTAATTTTAATCTAATAGTTAAAATTAAGATTATTACTATTATTAATAAAAATCTAATTAATTTTTCTATTTTTATCTTATAAAAGCAATCTTTTATTAAATTATTCTTAGATTCTATAGTTAATAATACTATATTAAAGACTAAATTTATTAGAACAAATTAATTATTTAAATAAACAAGAAATAGAATAGATATTGCAAAGAATATAGACAATATTTATTGTTAATTTACTATCTACTAATAATACTATAATAGATATTGTATTAATTAAAATAACTATTGCTTTATTAATTATATTAATAAATACTATAATATAAAGACTTTAGAATAAATTTAATAGATTAAAGCTATAGTTAATAAAAAGAGAAATATATTTATATATAAGTTATTGCAAGAAATATATCTGCTATAAATAGATTAGAGAAATAAGATAACTTTTATAATTTGTATTTTTAAAGTAAAATAAATATACAATAAAAGTTGTAAAAAAAAGAGCAACTTTAATAGTAATCTAAAAATCTATATATAGTTTTAATAATAGATAACAAAGTTGCAAATTTAAAAATATATCTTAATAATTAAACTAATTGTATTAAATTAAATTATTAAGTTTAAGTCGAGTATTTAATCTAAATTAAATTAAGTTAATTTTAAAAGTTAAAATTAAAAAGTTAATTTAATTTCTAATATTAAAATCGACTATTCGAGTTAAATTGCAAACTTAGAATCGAAAATTAATTTAAAAAATCGACTTAAATTGTTAAGACTTAGTATTAGTATAAAAAAATTAGACTAATTGCGTTGGATTAATTAATCGAGTTTGGATTAATTAATTAATTCAAATCTTAACAATTCGAATTAACTCGATTCGAAAAATTTTGACAAATTAATTTCTAAAATTAAAATCGAAAATCGAGTTAAATCGAATTAGTTTCTAGAGTTAAAATCGAAATTTAATCCGAAAAATTAATTCGAATTGTCAAGACTATTTAAATAATTATATTATAATTATTAATAGTTAATATATAGTTAATATATAGTTAATATATAGTTAATATATAGTTAATATATATTTAATAATATTTAATTATTTAAATTATAATAAGATAATATATTGTAGTAATATATTACTACTTTTTAAAAAGAAAATAATTAAATTGTTGTATCTATAGAGTCTATAGATACAAATAATATATTTTATTAATAAATTGTATCTATAAGATCTATAGAATCTATAGATACAAATATTGTATTTTATTAATAAATTGCATCTATAAGATCTATAGAATCTATAGATGCAAATATTGTATTTTATTAATAAAATATTTATTCTAAAATTAGTAATTCTTAATATAATAATATTATTTTCGATTTCTTAACAATTCGATTCGATTTCTAATATTAAAATCGAATATTAACTTAAATCGAATTAAATTAATTTTAAAATAATAGAAATCGACTTAAATTTTAAATCAATTTCTAGAGTTAAAATTGTTAAATCAAATCGATTTCTAAAGTTAAAACCGAAATTCGATCCGACAATTAATCTAAATTTTTTTTTAAAATAAATAATAGAAAGTTATATTCTATTCTATAATCTCTTAATAGTAAGTCATCTAATAATATATTAAGATAATATATTTAAGCTATTTAGAATTAAAATTTTAAAAGTTAATTTAATTATATTTTAAGAGAAATTCGAATTCTTAATACAATATAAATATTAGATAAATTAATATCATTTATAGCTAGCTTAATATTAATATTACAATATATTTTTAAATTTAACAACAATTATTAATAATTATATTTACTCTAATTATTAAGTTATTAAAACTTGTTATTTAAATCTATTCCATCTATTTATATATAAAAAAATAATACTTTAATAATAGTATAATTATTAAAGTATTAAATACATACTCTTAATATATTATTAAGAATTAAATATATACTTTTAATATATTATTAAGAATTAAAGTTTTTAAATTAAGTAAAATTAAATAAAGTTATATATAAGTTGCAATTCTAATATCTATTTTAATTATAATTTTATAATATAAATAAATAATAAGATAGAATATACAATATAATAATATATTAGAGTAACATATTATAATTATTTTTGTAATAGTAGATTCTTGAAGCTATATGTATAAAATTATTAGTCTAAAATCTTAATAATCTTGTTTGTTTTACTATTATTCTAGATAGTTTAATTTAAGTTATATTTTATTTTGTTATTATTTTTGTTATTGTTATTCTTATTAATTTTATTGCTATTAATTTTATTTTTATTGTTCTTGCTCTTATTATTTTCTTTATTATTCTTATTATTTGTTACTAGATAGTAACTATAATCTAGCTTTTCTATATTATCTTAAATCTTATATTAAGTTTCTTATCTATAATTATTCTCTTTAATTATATTATTAAGATTCTCTATTTTAGAATTAATAAAATTTAATTTTTTTTTCTTTGTATTATTTAAGATTGCAAATTCTTTAATAAAGATATTAAATATTTTTATAGAATTGTTATTATTAGTTTTTTTTAAGTTATTTAAGCTATTATAATAAATAATTTGTTATTAAATAATTTTTCTAAATAATTTTATATAGATTAGAAAACTCTTATTAATATTAAGTTTATTATTAATATTTAACTATAATATTCTTTAGATTAAATATGGAATACAAGTAATATATTTAAGTAATATATATCTTTAGACTAATTGCGCGGAATCGAATTTATTATATAATTGTACTAAGATTTAAATTTCGATTCTAATTATTAGAATTAACTCGAGAAAAGTTACTATATATAGTATACTAGTATACTATATATAGTAATATTTATTAATAACTTGGTTTTCGATTCCAACTTTTAGAATTAATTTAATTCGAACAATTAGTTTATATATCTTTTTAGAAAATAATTTTATTATTATAGTTTTATTCTTAAATAATTTTTATATCTTTTTAATAATCTTAAATTGATTTGTTTTTTTAATTGCATTTTTTTTTTACTTTTGTTCTAAATTTATTTTTAAAATATTTTACTATAAAATTATTAGTATTGTATACAATATACTTTATTATATTATCTAAATATATTATTATAAAGATCTTGTTACAATAGTTGCAATATTGCAATAGAGATCGATAACAAAGATAGATAGATTAGAGTTTATATAGTATCTTTTTTACTAATAAGATCGGAATAACTATATTTAGACAAACTTCTATCGATAGAATAGAACTATACTTTCTACAATCTATTTTTCGTATTATAATATTTTGTTTATAACAATCTAATAGCTTTAATTATATAGACTAATTGTTGAATCGAATTTCGGTTTTAACTATTAAAATTAATTTAATTTAACAATTTTAATTCTAGAAATTAATCTAAAATCTAAGTAAATTTCTATTATTTTAAAATTAGTTTAATTTAATTTAAGTTAATATTCGATTTCAATATTAGAAATTGAATCGAATTGTTAAGAAATCGAAAATTATATTATTATATTAAGAATTACTAATTTTAGATTTTATTATTATTAATAAAATGCAATATTTGTATCTATAGACTCTATAAATCTTATAGATACAATTTATTAATAAAATACAATATTTGTATCTATAGACTTTATAGATCTTATAGATATAATTTATTAATAAAATATATTATTTGTATTTATAGAATCTATAGAATCTATAGATACAATTTAATTATTTTATTTTTAAAAAGTAGTAATATATTACTATAATATATTCTCTTATTATAATTTAAATAATTAAATATTATTAAATATATATTAACTATATATTAACTATATATTAATTATTAATAATTAATACTATAATTATTTAAATAGTCTTAACAATTTGAATCGATTTTTCGGATTAAATTTTAATTTCAATTCTAAAAATTAATTTGATTCGACTCGATTTTCGATTTTAATTTTAGAAATCGATCTATTAAGATTTTCGAATCGAATTAATTTAAATTGTTAAGATTCGAATTAATTAATTAATTCAAACTCGATTAATTAATTCGACACAATTAGTCTACAATTATAATTTGCACAAGTTGTAGATAACTTATATTGTTCTTCTACTGTTCTCGAAGATAAGAACTAGTATAATTGTTAGTCTAGATTTTAATCCAAACAAGTTGATTTGTTCAACTCTAATTCTAGAGTTAGGCAGATTTTCTAGCTTAACAGAGTAAGACAAGCGGAGAATACGCGTCGAGCGTTCGATTTAATCTATTCGATTATATAATATTACGTAACGTACTAATTTAATCGAATTAGCGTAGACTCTAAACTAATCTAATATAGTTAATATATTACGTAATTTAAATTCTAATCTAATCTAATAGAGACTAGCGTTAGATTAGATAAGATTAGATAAGATTAAATAAGCGAAATTCTACGCGATAAGATTAGTAGAAGCTCTTAATACTAATTTAATAAAATTCTAACTCTAGAATCGAGTTTGCAACTTAATTCTAGCTTAATTCTATAAGATCTAGAAGAATAGATTAGATTAAAAAAAAAGTATTTAATTCAATCTAACAATTATACTAATAAGAATAGTACTTGTTATTGTAATAATTACTATAGATAGTTTATTACAATCTTGCTTTAGTTAAAAACAATCTATTTAAACTCTTTTAAAATATTAAACTAATTTTAACAAGTTTATTACTATTCTCGAAACTTAATTAGAAATTATTAATTTTGTTTTTGTTTTTTTAAATTTTTTTTACTTTAATTATTAGTTTGCTAGAGAAGATATCGACAAACTTTTTTTTATAGTTTAAATTATTACTATTTCTTCTTTTTAGTTAAAATTCTTTTATAGTTGTTTATTAGAAAAAAAAACAAGAAATTTGTTTGCAAATTTTTTATTTTTTTTAGATAACTAAACAATCGATCTCGATAATTTTAAAACAACTACTTAATAGTTTTTCAAATTAACAATTAAATATTGCTCTAATATTTAGTATCAAAACTATCTATCGCAAAAATCTACAATTTTTTTCAATTTCTCTATATATTCTATCGATATTACTTTCTCGAAATCTTTAGCAAAACAAGTTATAGCAAAATCAGAAAAAAAATTCTATTTAGAAAATTTCGAAATAGAAAAGTATATTGTAGTTTCTATACAATCTATTAAATTAATTGAGATTTTTGTAATAAGTAATTCTTAATATTATAAATTAATAATTATTAATAATAGTTTTTTAAATAAAACTATTAACTAATATTTTAAGAAAAATTTTGCTATTAAAATATTTTCTACTAAAAAAATTTGTTAAAACAAAGAAATTAATATTATAATTAAATTTTTTTTTCAAGAAATTCTTTCTTAAACTATAACAAAATATAATATACTAGAAACTATATTGTTTTATTCTATATAATATAGACTTAAAAACAAAAATTTAAAATATTAAATTTTTAACAAACTATTACAAAATAGAATATTAAAATTTTAATTAAAATCTATAAAATATTTTCTACTATTAAAAAAAGTTAATTTAAAGAAGAAATAGAAAATACTTTTAATTTCTTTTTTAATAAAATAAGATTTCGAGATTTTATTAAATATATTTGTAGTAATTTTAAGAATACTTAAGATAAATTAATTAAAATTATAAATTAATATAATTATATTAAAAAATAAGAACAATTAAATTAATCTCTACAATTATATTAAACAATATATAATATTTTTTAAGTTTTATAATATTGTAAAAAAGTATTTTAGTCTTAATTTAGACTTTTTCATAGTTTTAGCAAAAGTCTAGATCGACTAAAAATATATTACAAAAAAATAAAGTTTTTTGTTTAGAATTAATTTTGTTTATTTTTTTATTATTTAGTTGCTAAATTTAATTGCAATAGAAAACTATATAGTTGTAACAATTAAAATTACAATTAATTTGTTAACAACAATAGATTTCGAAAAATTATCTAAACTTTTTTTTAACAAATTTTTTTTTTAGAAACAATATTAAGAGAATAGATATATTTTTTAAATTGCAAATTACAATTTTTTTTGTTTTTTTATCTACTTTATATTTTTAGCAAAAAGATATAATTATAAATATTTTAATTAGTACTCTTTGTTTTTGTTACTACAATTTCAGATTTTTTTTTGTTAGTACAATATATTCTAATTTTAGTAAATTCTATATAATGCAAGATTTAATATATTTAAGCAATAAATAGTTTTTGTTACTTTATTAATATTTTACAATTATCTTATTATTGGAAGAGAGATTATTATTATACTAATAAAGAAAATTATTTGTCTGTAGAAACAAACTATTATTGCAGTTTATTTACTAAATTAGATTATGATTGAAATCTATCTATTGTTAACTTTTAGCACAATCTATCTATCGAAATAGACTATTATTGTAAAAAGAACTATAAATTATCTCTATTGCAAGTCTGTTAGCAGACAAATAAAGCTTCAAATTATTGTTTTTTTTTATACAATAATTGTTTTAACTTTATATCTAGAATTAATCGAAAATTGAAATCTATCTCTAATAGATTACAAGCAAATACAATAGAATATTAAGAAATATTTAATAATTGTAAAAATTAAAAGTCGAAATATTAACAAAATAGAAATTATTAATAGAACTATAATTGTATTTATAGTTGTAGTAAGCCATATTTTTTATACAAATTAAAGTATTAATAAAATAGATATTAATATAATAATAAACAAAACTGCAATAAATATTTAGTTTAAGAACAATTACTTTATTTATATAATATTGTAGTCGGATAATTAGATAATATTAGACTATAGATTTAAGAATATCTATTATTAGTACTAGCAATCTATCTGCAATATATATACAATCTTTCTTACTTAAATCTTAGAATCTTAGCTACTTAATATACTATTAGATTGTATAATACAATTTATATATATATTGCAATAAGTTTTTGTTGTTATAATTGTTTACTAATTAAAATTTTGTTCTTATTTTGTTATATTAAAGTTTAACGCAAAAACTTAGTTACAACAACAAATATTAGAATAACAAACTATCAATATATTTCTAAAAATAGTCTTATAAATTCAAAAATTCAAAAACTTAAAAATACAAAAAAAAAGTATAAAAGATAGATTAATTTTGACAAACTATTAGAATTAGAAACTTTAAAAATTAGAAATACAAAATTAATAACTTAGAAATTAAAATATTATTAAATTATTAAATAAAAAATAAAAAAATAAAATTAAAGTATTAAAAATAGCAATAAGAGTTGTAAATTTAAAATTTAAAATATTTTATTAAAATTGCAACTAGTATCTATTTTTAAAACAATAAATTGTTTACTAACTATAGTAATATTATTAAAAGAAGTTTCTTAACAATATAATTAATCTATTTATTTAGAAATAAGAATGCTATTTAAACTCTCTTTTTAATAGAGACTAAAACAAATCTTTAATATAAAAATATATATTAATAGTAAATTAATAGATTAATTGTTTGGTTCTAATAGTTGGAACTAAATTGCATAAATTATAAAAATACTAACTATATTAGATTAAAACTTAATCTAATTAGATATAACTTTCGGATCAAATTATAGATTTTAGGGAAAAATCGACCCGAACAATTAGTCTATAAATTAATAACTGATCGAAAGAAATAATAGATTAAAAATGTTTGTTTATAAACAATTAAAAAGATAAAAAGGCAATAAACAAGAAAATAACGCAAAATTAAGAAAGAAAAAAAAAATCTCTTTTCGATATATTTGCAAAAAAAAGAAAGAGATTTGCAAATTAAAAATATTATTATTTAAATTAATTCTTATTATTAGTTTTTTTAATTTAGTAATTGTTACTTTTATTATCTATTGTTAAACTATTTTTCTAGAAACGATATTTTAGAACAATAAAAAAATTGTAGAACTTTTTCTCGATATATTTATATTAACAACAAGTCTACTTAATAATTTTATAGAAATTGTAGAATTTTATCACTATATAATTTTTATATCTTTTTTAGAAATATTAGAAATATCGTACTTTAATAGACTTAATATTATCGATTTTCTAAATTAATTCTCGAATTTTTGTAATAAGTATAAAGTTATTTTTTAGTATAAAATTATTAAGTTGTCTTAATACTACAATAAATTTATAGAAAACTTTATTAAATTTATTATTGTTTAAATAGATAGAAAGTAATTTAAAATAATAAATAAGTTAAAAAAAAAGTATAAAAATTTAAATTTAAATTAGAAAATTAATTTTTGTATTTTTCTAGAGTTTTTAAAAGATATATTAAGAGTAAAATCAAATAATATTTGTAAATATAGTCGACAATTTAAAATTATTTTCTCGAAACTTATTAAATTTAATTAAGTTAATAAATATATTAGATTTTTGTAGTATTTAAAAAGTCTTTTTTGCAGTATTTGTACTAAAATAATATCAAATATAAAGTTAATTTAAATAACGCAATTATTATAATATTTAATTTGTTATATAAGACAATTATAAAACTAATCGAAAATAAAACAATTATACAAGAAATAAATATTAATAGCAATTAGACTACTTAGCAAATTGCAAATATTAATATAAGTAAATTAATAAATATAGTAAACAAGAAACAAAATCTTGTAAAAAAAAATTATATTAAAAATAGTTTTTATTCTCTTAGTATTATTAGCAGTTGCAATTAAAAATACAGAAATTAATAAAATACTAAATATCTTAATATAAGCTTTTAAAGATCTTAAAATTAACAATACTTGCAAAATAATAAAGAACAAAATTTATTAAATAACTTAACAAATAATAACAACACAATTATAAGAAATTTTGTATATTGTATTTTCTTAAATTTAGATAACAGTTTAGAATCTATTTTAAAAAATAGTTTATATTTATTAAAAATCTACTCTTATTTCTAAATACAATTAATTTTAATTTTAATTAAATAAGTACTTGTTTTATTATAATTTGTATAGATAATAGATTTGTTTAGAGTTAATAGTTTTAATAGCAAATAAAAAGATTTATATAAATAAAAGCAACAAAATTTATTATAGATCTAATAGTTCTAAAAACAAGAAAATAAAATTGTCTCTTAATAATACAAAAATTAAAAAAAAAGACTGTAAGAATTTGTCTTTAATAGAGAGCGCAAAATTGTGTTTAAAATTTTGTAATTATTGTAATAGCAATAGAATTAAATATTGATTTTTTGTTAAAAAATAAAAAATATAGTAAATCGAATTAAACAATAATAGAAATTTGAAAAACTTAATTAGAACAAGATTCTTTTAAATAACAAATATTCTAAAAGTTTTTAATAGAGCAATTGATTAAAATAATTAAAAAAAAAATAAGAAAAAAAAAAATTCTCGAAAATTAAAAATATTAAATCTGAAAATTATTCAAAAATAGTAAAAATCTTAGACAGAAAAATATATATAAAAAAAAAGTAATAAAAATAAAAATAAAAAATATTATAATAAAAAATATTCTTACAATAATTAATTTTAATTTAAGAGTTATTAAATATTAAAAAAACAAATTTAAAAAGAAACAAAAAACTTCTATAAACTATATATAGCAAACAAAATATTCGAAAAAAATACTATAAATTATAAAGAATTAAATTAATTTTAAAATTCTAATTTAGAATATTTTTATTTTAAAAATAAAAATAAAATTAATAGATTTTCTAGATTTTTGTTCTGATTTAAATTGTATTTTTTTTGTTCTCTTTTTAATAAGAAGTTTGATACTATAGTAACAAAAAAAAATCTTAGAAATTTATGAAAAAAGAAAAAGAAACAATTGTTATTATAAAATTAATTAATATTAAATCTATTAAAATTGTTTATTTTAAGAATATTATTGCAAAAATAGAATTTTTTAGAACTTTGTATTTTATTATTTATTTAATTATATAAATGCAGTTAAAAGATATAAAAATTAAAACAATATTTGATAGTAATACAAAAATAAATTATAATAGCAAGAATTTTGCAAATAAAACTAATCTAATTATTCGACAAAATATTTCTATTTTATTAATAGAAATTATAGGAATACGTACTTGTTTCGAAAAAATAATAAAAAATACAGAAATATTAATTAAAAAATTAATAATTTATATTTATAGTTTTGTTGTTTCTCGATTTAATTATAAAATTCTATTAAATTAATTTTTTTAACAAAATATTCGAATAAGTTTTATAAATATAGACAACAACTTTCTGAAACTAACAATTTATTTCAAAAATAAAATAAAATATATTAGTATTTTAGAAATATCTATTAATTATTTTAATAACAAGAATAAGAATATTATATTTTTAGAGAAATTTTTAAATTTCTAAATAATTGTTTAGTTAATATAATTGCTCGACTTTGCAAATCTAATTGCAAAAAATATTCAAAAATAAAAATAAAAATAATTAGAATAACAATATTGCAAAATAGAATTAAAAAAAAATTAATAGAATTTTAATTAATTAGAGCAAATAAACAATACTAGTATTTGTTTGTCTATTAATATAATTAATTAGAATTAAACAAATATTTAAATTAATATTATATTTTAAATATTTTTGAAATTATTAATAATTCGAACTTTTCGATTATATATTATAAAAGAGACTTTTACTATTTAATTATTTAGAAAACTCGATATTCTTTGTTAATCTTTTATTGTGTTGTATTTATTTGCTCGAATAAATACAATATATAAGCAAAAATTTTAGAAAACAAATTTGATAAATACAAACAATTTAGATAGTTTTATTTCAAATAAATACCTAAACTAAAAAAAAATACTAAAACTATTAATTACAAAAGATTTCTAAAAAAAACTTAACAAAAAATATAGTTTCTTTTTAATATTTAAATTCTTAAATATTAAATATAACTCTTATTTTATTAAGAAATATATTTGAAAACTAATTATAAAATTTAAACTTTTTTTGTAAAAATAAGAACTCTTAATTATAATACTTTTTAATTATAAAGTTGTTTTAATATAGAATTTTGCTAAAATAGATAAAATTAAATTAGAGATTATATCTAATTAGAAAATTTGTACTATAAAATATAAAATATAGCAAGTTTTAAGATTTTTAATTTTTCAAATATTAAATTCTATTGTAATTAAAATATTAGAGAAATATCTTTAAACAAATTTGCTAAAATACTGTTATAATTTTTATCAAAATTCTTAATTTCTAATAGATAAAAAAAAGAAAAACAAAGTTTATATAATTAATATAATTATAAAAATAAACAAAATAATTGTTTAAAATACTAATATATCTTCTAATATTAAAAAGTTTGCAAAAGAGTTTATTGAAATAATAATTATATTACTAATTCATTTTTTTTTAAAATATAATTAAATAGATTTTGTATTAGAGAGTTGCAATTTTATTGTTTTTATAATTTTTTTTAAACTACTTAAAATAATTTGTCTATTATAAAATACTACTAACTCGATTATTTAATTTGTAAAAATTGTAATATATATTTTTAAAAATCTTCTTAACAAATACTATCTATTTGTAAAAAATATAAATATAAAAGAATTTAAATTAAATTATAACAACAAAAAGATAGTTTCAGAAATTAGATTATTTATTCTAAAATATATTTAGTAATTAAATACAATATTAATAAATATAAAATTATTTAAATATATTATATTCGACAAAAAATCTTAATTTTGCAAGTTAGAAATTAAAATTGTCGATTTTGTATATAATTTTAATAGATAATTTTCTAATAGTACAAAGATTATTAAAATTGTTAAATAACTATTGTATAGAAATATTTCTAAAATTAGAGTTTTCATAAAAGTATATATCTACTATTGAAATTTTTAATTATTAGAATTTGTAATTATTGCAAAATTAATCTATTGTTTATTTAAAATAAAATATATTTTTATTTAAAACTTTAAATAGCAAAATATTATAAACAAACTAAAGATTGCTTTAATAAATTCAGTAATAATATATATTTTAAATTACTCTATTTTAACTAATAAAATTATTTTAATTGTAGATTCTAGTTTAAAAAATTAAAAAATTATATTAATACAAATTAATATAATAACAATTTTTTTTTTTTTTTATAATATAAGAGTAAACTTTGAAACAAAAAAGAATCTTAATACAATATTAAAAAACAAAAATATCGAAAACTTATAAAAATTTAAAAAAAAATACAATTTTAATTGTATAAAATTCGATTTACAATTAAAATTAATACAAATATTTTAATAATTTAATTTAATTGTTTTGCAATAAATCTATCTAATATTTTAATAATTTGCTAATTAATTCAAATTTGTTTTTTAAATTTTAATATACAATATATATTTAATCGAAAATATATAACAACTAATAGATTTTCAAATAGATTAAAAAAATTGTTTAACAATATTAACAAAATTAATAAGAAAGATATTAATAATTTTATTAATAGTTAATTAAATTATATTTGCGTTTGTTTTACATAAATAACAATATTAGAAGAGAACAAAAATACTTTTAAAAACAAATATTTTAATAAATTTAAACAAATTATTTAATATTTGATTTTGCTGCAAAAATTAAATATAAGTTAGAAGAATTTTTGCAGATTCAAAAATTATACTTTTTATTTTCTAATAAAAAAAATATTTGTTTTAAAAAATAGATAAGAATATATTTTTGTATAGAATAGTAAATTAGACAAAAAACAAAAATTAAATTTTAAAAAGTTTATATAACAAAAATAATTATAAAAGAAAAAAAAATATTTATTAATATATTGCAAATTAATATTAATAACAAAACTTATTTAATTTCTGAAAAAAATATATTGCAAACTGCAATAAATATTAGTAAAAAGCTTCTAATAAATAAGAGAAAATTATATATTTAACTTATATTTTCGATTTATAAGAAAAGATTGCTGTAAACTGTATTTATATATTATTTGCAAAAATATTTGCTAAAATAAATCTAATAGTTGCTCGAAATAATATAACAAAATAGATAGAAATTAAAACAATTTTAAATCTTAAAGTATTTGTTATAATAAAGTATTTGTAAAAAAAAATTTTCTATTAATATAAATATATTAAGAAAATAATTTTAAATAGCAAATTCGAAAATAAAGTCGAAATAACAATTAAACTTCTAAAAAGATATAATATTAAAAAAATAACAATATTAACTTATTATTTATAGACAAATAGAATAGTAAAAAGAAAATATAGATTTATTGTTAATATTTTGTTTAAATTAATAAAAAGAGTTTTTACAAATTAATTACAAAATTTGCATACAACTTTGTAAATAGATAGAACAACAATTCGAGAATTTATTAAAAAAATATTATTTTGTTTTAAGTTTAAGTACAAAGTTGTGCTATTAATTAAAATAAAATATTTAATCTAATATATTATAAACTAAGAAAAAGTTTGTTTAATAACAAATCTACTAACGCTACAAACAAAACAACTAAAAAAAAGAGATAAAATTATTTAGAAAGCAACTTTATATTTTTGTTATTTGAGAAAAAAAAAACAAAAATCTTTTTAATAATAACTATTAATTGCAACGTATTTATTTTAAACTAAAAATTTAATTTTATTATATAATATTAAATTCGATAAAAGATACAATATAAAATTATTCTTTTAATAATTAGATTTTTTTAAAAAAAAAAAAAAAAAAAAAATTAAAAACTTTTACATTTTGAAAGAAATTAAATAACACAAGATTTAAAAATATCTATTTAGAAAATTAATTAAAAAAATTTATAAAAAAAAATTAGAATCTTTAGATCTTTGCAAAGTTAAGAAACAAAAATAAAAAAATAAAAAATAATTTTATATAAAAGACAAAAAATTAGTCTAATTAAAGTAATAGAAAATTATTTGTAATTATTATATTATTGCTATCTTATTACAATTATTTAAATTATATAGAAGTATAAAAATTTAAAAAAAAAAAAAAAAAAAGTTGCAATCTTTATATTTGTTTTATTTGCAAAAATTTTAATATAGAACTTATTAATTTATAAGTATTAAAAAAAATTTTAATTATACAAAATAATTTACAAGATATTATAATTTCGAGCACTTAAAAAAAATAGATAAAAGATAAGAAAATTAAAAAGTTAAAATACTAACAATTTTAATTAATTAGAAATAAATAAATAATACTAGTATCTATTTATCTATTCTAATTAACTAAAATTAACAATTAGAAAGCAATTTAAAAGCATTAATAGCAAATTTTAACTCAAAATTCTAGAATTTTAAGAATTTTTTTAGATTATAAAAAATAAATTTTAATTATCTTTTACAAAGTATTTCTTAATAATAAAGATAGCAAAATTGTATATTAATTATATTAGTTTTATATTTATCTACAAATTAATATATAAATAAATATAAATATAGTCTTTTTATATAATTAATAATATAAATATTGCAAACAACAATTGAGTCTATAAGTTAAAATTCTCTATATTTAAAACTTTATATTTGTTAGATATTTAGAATAAGTTATTGTTTTATTTATTAAAATATAACAACTTAATAGTTTAATTCTTTGTCTACAGAATTCTTTTTTTTAATCTATTTTTTTTTTTTTTTTATTAAGTTTATATTATAACAGATTTAGAACAACAATTATAAAATATTAAATATAAACAATTTTCTACAAAAGAAATTTCTTAATTTTTATTAGAAAATTAAAATTAAAAACAAAAAGTATTATTTATATTAATAAAAAGATCTTGTAAAAAATAATAGTTTGTATCTACTAAACAAAATACAAGTTAAATTTTAATAATATTTATATATTTTCTTTATAATTAGAAATTAATTTTTTCGACTAAATTATTTTAAGCGCAAAATTAGCAAATATTATTGTAGCAATTACAAATATTGCAGTATTAAATTTCTTAAATTTAAACTTAAATTAAACTGCAAAAAATAATTATCTAATCTATAAAAAACAATCTAATTATTAAAAATTGCGTCTATATTTAAGTAGTTAATATTCTTCTTTAATATAATAAAACTACTAACAATAAGAAAAACAAAATTTAAAAAATCTTTAAAATATAGTTCTAAATATTTGAAAAATAATCGAGAATTAAACGTAAAATCTGTAACAAATAGTTAATAGAAATACTTAAATACTAATAAATAATCTATTATAACAAAAATTAAAAAATACAATATAAAGAATTAATTAGAATAAAAAGTTACAAATTTAAAATAATTAAATTTAATTTTGCAAATTATAATTATTAGAAACTGCAAATATATTATCTAAAAATATAAATTAGTTAATTATTAAAATAGTATTGCAAATAGCAAAAAAATACAAGAATCTAAAAAAAGTTTTAAAAAAATTAAATTAAGCTATATACAATTAACTTAGATTTTGTATTATAGAATCGAAATATATTACTAACTATATAATCGACAATTATAATAAAATAAATATTAAAATATTTAAAAATATAATAGTATCTATTGAACAAAAGCTTTTAAAAATAAAAATAAAAAATTATTTTCGAGAATTTAATTTAACAAGAATTTTAGACATAAAACCAAAAAAAAATTTGTTAAACAAAAATTTAAACAATTTTGTTTTTTTTTGCAAAAAATATAGAAAGAGCGCAGACTTAAAATAACAAATAGAAAAAATCTAAATTGTTAACTTTTTAGTTAAAATTAAAATTAAAATCTAAAAATAATAAAATTTACAAAAAAAAAAGTTTAAAAAAAAAAGACAAAAACTTAGAATTTTTTAGAATTTTTTTTTTTTAGTTATTATAATTGCAAAATTTAATATTAAGATTGTTTTTGTTAGATTTTAGATTATCTAAAACTATTAATACGACAAAATTATATACTTTAATTACTAAAATTGCAAAAATCTTTTTAGAGATAATAGCTATTTTTATTTTAATAGACAAAAAGAATAATATAAAGAACTATTTATATATAAAAGTAAGTATAGATTTGCAATATTAAATTAACTACTATTTTGAAATATTAATTAAAGTCTTTTAACTAGTTAAACTAGTTATATCGACAAAAAAACAAAAAAAAAGATCTAATTACAATTATATTAAAATCGATTATCTATATAGCTTATTAAAAAAAGCTAGAATTTCTATTAAAAATAAATTGAGTTTCTAATAATTAAATTAAAAGATAAGTAATTCAATATTATAAAAAACAAAACAATTTCTTAATATTTGTAAAATAAAATAAAATAAATTTTAAATTTAATATTTGTCTATTTATTTTTAAAGATTTCTCAAAACAATATATTTATAAGAAAAAAAAGTTATCTTTTTTATCCAATAGTTTTTAGTAAACTAATATTTAACTTCGAGTAATAGATAGTACTAATCTAGCAGAATAAAATTAGTATAAAATAATTATCTATTAAAATTAATTTACTTATTTAATTGTAAATTTGAAATATTAGATATAATTGCAACTTTAGAGCAAATTGCAAATAATATTATATTATTAATAAAAAAACAATAATTAACAAGAAGAATAATTTCTTAATTGTTTATTTTCTATATTGCAAATAATAATATAGATAAATTTAGATTCTTATATAATATATATATTTCTATAAGACAATTACAAGTATAGATTGTTAACAATATTGTATTTGTTAGTCTTTAAAAAATATAGAAATTAAATATTAAAATATTATTTTAATTTTAATATAAATTAGAATATCTATTAAGAGTTTTAGCAATTACAATTAATTATTTTTTTTATTATATAAAATAATTTGTTTTATAAGAAGTATTTAATAGACAATTTTTATATTTAGATTAATATATAGTTGCAAAGAGCAATTAAACAAAAATAACAAAACAAAAAAATACTAAAAACTAAATTAACAAAAAAAAATTTGTTAGAATAAAAATTGTATTAAACAAATATATTTTGTTAATTTAAAAATATACAAATTATATAATCTTAAATTTCTTATTGTAAATTAAGAATTAAAATTAATACAAAAATTAAAATATTTTCTATCTATATAACTCTATTAAAAGATAGAGAAACCTTAAAGAATTTTTAAATAAATATAAGAAATAGTATTATTGCAATTTATTAAAACTTAACTTTATTAAATCTATTTTTAACTAATATATTTTATTGTTTTAAAATTGATATTAAATTTTTCTTTTATATCTAATATTAAGAATACTATTATAGAATATATATTTTGAAACTCGACAAAAGTAATTAAGAAATTAAAAATACTATTCGAAAATATAAAGAAATTTAATTGTTTAATAAAGCAAACTCGAGAATATATAGTATATTATATAAAATTAGTATAAAGAGAGATTCAAAAAATAAAAAATAAAAATTTAAATTATATTTATAAATACAATTTATAAAGTCTAAAAACTCTAAAATACTTAATATATATTAATCTAATATTAAGAACAATTTAGATTTTTATTTTACTAATTATAGAAAAATAATAAGATTTAAGTTTTCGACTATTTATTCTAATAAAGAAGAGAAAATTTTGCTATTTTAATTCGAAATTTAAAAAAAATATCATAAATTAGAACTAGATTAGCAATCTAAATTAAATATTGTAAAATTAAAAATAACTTCTAAAATTATATATTTATCTTTTGTTTCGAAAAGTTTAACATAGATATAATAGCAACAATTTACTCTATTATTGTTACTTGTCTCTTAGACTAATTTTTCAAATTTATATTAAAAAAACTTACTACTATTGTTATTGTCTTCAAAAAATAGACAAGATTTATAGCAATTAACTTTATTAAATACTTAATTTCGATTAAATAATTTTTTCGATTTTAAAGAAAGTTTTATACAAACTAATTTATCTTGTTCTCTATATAATTAACTTAAGTAACATAAGAAATAAAAAATCTAATCTAATAATCTGAAAAAAATAAAAACAATTTTTTAACTTTTTTACTACAACTTCTATATAAACAAAAATATTTTTTTTTTAATTTAGTAATTAAGAAACAATTATAAAAAAAAAGAAAATTATATATAGTCGAATAATTAAATAATATTAGACTATAAATTTAGAAATATCTATTATTAGTACTAGCAATCTATCTGCAGTATATATACAATTTTTCTTATTTAGATCTTAGAATCTTAGCTACTTAATATACTATTAGATTGTATAGTACAATTTATATATATATTGCAGTAAATCTCTATTATTATAGTTGTCTACTAATTGGAATCTTGTCTCTATCTTGTTACAATATTATAATATAAAATTCTAAAGAACAGAATATCGATTTTTTTTTTGTTTTTTTTAAATAGCAAAGCTCGAAAAAAAGCAATTAGTTTTTCGAGTATTTTCTATATATTTAAAAAGAAATATACTAAAACAATATATTAATCTTTTTTATACAATTTGTAATAAAATAAACAAAAACTTAATAATTTAAAAAAATAAGTTGTTTTAAGAATACTATTTAAACAAGTTTAAGTTTTTTAGAAAAACAAAAAACAAATACTTAGTTAATACTTTATTAGAAAAATTAATCTTCTCTATAATATTAAAATATAAAATAAGAATATTATTATTTGTTATTTTTAAAATAATTTAAAAGTACAGCTAACTTTAACAATACTACTAAGAGAAAACAAAAATACTATCGAAGTTTTCAATTAATATATAAAAAACAACAAGCAAGCAGTATATAAAATTTAAAATTTAAATAAGAAATTAATAAACTGCTTTTAGACTTAGTTTTAGAATTAGTTAGATATATATATTAATATTGCAATTATATTAATAATTGCACAAATTAAGCAACTAACAAATAATTATTAGCAAATTATTAATAGATTAACTGTTTTTATTATAATTATTATATTAATTAAGAAAAGAATTTTTACTTTTATAAACAATAGTAAAATATCTTAGAAAATAAAACAATTCTGCTATTATTATAAAAACAATTATTAAAACAACTTATATATTTCTATTATAAAAATTATACTAGCAAATACTATTGCAAAATATAATTTGCGTTTCAAGACTATTTAGTTAAATAATAAAAATATAGAATTTTTTTTTGCTTTATATACTATAAAAAGAAGAAAAAATTAGAACTACTAATTAATAATCTTAACTTTATTAAAAATCTTATTAGTATTAAAAAGCAATATTATTTTAATTGCATTTATAATTGTTTATTATTTCGAAAAAATATTTTTTAGTTCTACTTAATATTTTTTAATATTCTATTGCAATATTCTTTTGAAAACACTTCTAAGTAAAAGCTATCTCTAGATTTTTAATTGCAACACTTTCTTAAAAGCGTTTCTAAGCAAAAGTTATTTCTAGATATTGCTATAAAGAATATAGAAATCTTTATATCTATTACTATTACAAAAATATTTACAATCTTAAAATTTATCAAACAAAAATTAAAATCTAATCTGATTTTTCAAATATATTTAAATTTATCTATTATCTATTATTTTAGTATTAACAAACTATATATTTTATATCTTAATATTAACTCTAAATCTATTTTTATTAGCAAATATATATATTAAATATTCTACTCTCAAATTTCGATTTATTCTATAGCAGAAAACAAACAACTAAAATATAAAAAAATAGACAGAACTATTACTTTTATATTTTGTACTAAAATATTTCTATATTTTAACAATAACAAAAATTAAGTAAAAACTATTATCGAAAAAACTTATATTGTATTTAATCTACTATATAATATAATAGTTAAAATAGAATTTTTAAAACTTGATTAAATAATAATCGAATAAAACAAAAGTAAAAAAGATTAAAACTATATATTTTTTTATATAGATAACTTCTACAGCTGCTCTATTAATAGTTAAGAAAACATTTTTAATTTTAGTTTTTATAGCAAAAGCAAATATAATAAAGTTTTCTAAACAATATTATTCTTGTATATATAATATTACTATTTATATCTTACAAATTACAATACTAAATTTCGATAAAAAAAGAATATTCTTATATATTATAAATTTTTGTCTGTCGAAATTTCTTATCTTTTTTAAATTTTATATATATATATTCTATTATAGAAGAACTAATTACTGCAATTAGTACAATAATTAAATTAAATTAATATATTATTTCTATAAACAATTTTAAATTTATTTTTTTAAGAATTTGTAAAAAGTAGACTCTAAATTAAATTAGTAGTTTTGTTAAACTGCATAGTTTATATTAGTAGTCGAAATAAATTTTGCAGATATATTTATTGAGAAAATTTATATAGAGTTAAATATATTTTATTTTGTGCAATTATTAAAGAAAGAGAACAATAAAGTAGATATATTAAATTATTAAAAAAAGAAATACAGAACTAGAATACAGATAATTTTTAATTGTTATTACAATTCTTTCTGTACAAAACTAGATAAATTTAACAATAATATCAAGATATTAATATTATTTATAAACAAAAATAATATTATTAATTTTAAATAGATATTATATTTCTTTACTATACAAGATTGCAAGATAGTTAATAATATACTAAATTTACTTATATATTAAAATCGACAACAGATAGACTGATCGTTTGGATCGGGTTTTCCCCGAAATCTATAATCCGACCCGAAAGTTATATCTAATTAGATTAAGTTTTAACCTAATATAGTTAGTATTTTTATAATTTTTGCAATTTGATTCCAACTGTTGGAACTAAACGATTAGTCTAACTATAGATAATTTTTTTAGAACTCTTTTTATTAATTGTATTATCAATATTTATAATCTAAAAAAACAACAAACTACAAATAATAGTTAATTTTTGCAAAATTAATACTCGACTATATTTAGATATATACTCTTTATTGTATCAGAATACTATGTTTAATATTTTGAAAAAAACTATAATTTTTAGTTTTGTTAATTTTATCAAAAACTTCTTTTAGCAAAATATTAAATTAAATAACTAATAGAAAACAACTCTAGTAATATTTTATTAAAATTAAAAATAACTTACAATATTTACAATAGAGCTTACAAATATATTAGTTTTCTTTTAATATTATATAAAGAAATTACTAAAATTATATTTGTAATAGTTTGTTTTAATTTATATTAATAATATTATAATCTATTTGTAAACTCTAGATTAATATATTTATTATCTCAATTAAATTCTAGTTCTGCTGAAAAATAACAGTATTATTTTAGTTTTATCGAAATATTATTTTATCTATTTTAGTATTAAGACGTTCGATTATTGTATATTTTAACTAAATTTAAATTTTATTAAAAAAAAAATAGATACAATTAAATTTATAAAATATCCATATAATCTTAGAGATCTTAAGATAGATTTAAAATTTTTTAACTACTATTGTTAATTTGTCGATTACTATATTGCTATAATTCGATTTTTTATAAAATTAAAAATTAAAAATCTTATTAATAGTTTAATAAAAGAATATCTATAGCGCAAATATACAATACAATTATATTTTTATTAGTAGTACAAAAACAATTGTAATAATAAATCGACTAATACTATTCTTAATATAGATAAAAAATATTAATAGATATAGAAAATATTTAAATCTATTTTATATTAGATATTAGTTCTAGTTTATTTTAATTTTAGCAAGTTTTTAATTTTTTATATTAACAGTAATAAAGAGAAAAAATTTGAAATTGCAATCTATCAGCTCGATAAAAAAAAACTGAAAAATCCTTTTTTTTATTTTTAGAAATTTTGTTAATATTAAAACAAAATACTAAATTACAAAATTTAAAACTAATATATTTGTCTAAGTTTTAATTAGACTATCTTAATATTTTAACAATAGAATTTTTATTGTAGTTATAGATTATATTATTTTAAGAGCAATTCTACAAAACAAGTTTATAGATTAATATTCTGCAAAACTCGATAAATAAATTATATATTTGTTTATATATTTATTACAGAAAAATATAGTCTATTGTTTCGAAAAAAATTACAATAATATAAACAAATTTTTAAAACTATTAATTAACTACGTAAATATTAGTTGCTATTCTATAATTACTATTACTATTAATAAAAAAATTCTTTATAGTTTTTGCAATACTCTTAAAGTTAATCTCTATTTTCGAAAAATTTATAAAAAGATAGAAAAACAAATACAAAATACTGCAGAAAATTTAAAAAATTAAAAAATTATATATTAATTGTATTAATTAAATACAAATATTAAACTACTTTATTTAATTAACAAATTTAATTTCGATTGCGTCTATATTTCGAAATTATTTAAAAAAAAAGTATTTAAATTTGTTTACAATAACTATATATATAATTATTATTATTAAATTCTAGATTATTTTAAGATTGCTTGCTTTTTTTTTAAAATAAAAAACAAAATTTATACTTATATTAATAGATATTTAATCTATTAATTGTTAAAATTTTTGCAACAATTGCTATATAGTTAGTTTAATTTTGTTAAAATAATAGCATTTTTTTTTTTTAGTTAGTAATAAATTTTGTTGTAGTACTATTAATAATTATATAGAATTACAATTTTTTGTTTATTGTTATTAATTGTTTTTCAAAATATATTGGATTAATTTTCGATAAAAAAATCTAAATAGCAAAAAATTAAACAAAAATATATTATTGCAATATCTACTATTACTAAAAATTGTTAATTAAGATAGTTTTTAATTGCAATTTCAAATTTATAAATAAACTCTAAATTACTTTGTTTAAGAAAAATAAAATTAAACTAGACTTTACAATTGTATATTTATTTTCTACAAATAATTAAGTTAAATAAATAAATTAAATTAGGAAATTATATTGCAATATCTGTTCATTAGAAAATATAATTTTATTTTTATTTTTTTTAGATCGAGTATATCTTTAATACTGTCGAGAATATATCTATTATTACAATACTTTTTAAACTATAATATAATATTATATTGCAAAAGTCTTTAACTTTTTTTTAATTGTTTTTCTACAATAGTACTATTGCAATATAGTTTATTGCAGATTGTTAATTATTTTAAAATAAAATCTATAATACAATTAAGTTTATATAGATAAAAATAGCTATTTTTTACAATACAAAGTATTGCAAGTTAGATTTTAACAACAATATCTATATTAAAAAAATTAAAATTAAAAAAATTAAATACTATCTATTTGTCGAAAACTCTAGTTTTAGTACTAAAAAAATCGATTTGTTTAAAATTATTTGCAAAATAGAAAATCTAGTATATATTCTAAAATTACTATTATATATAAAGATATACAAAATTACTTTAATAAATTTTTTAGAACAGATTAATTACAATATTTTGTAATATAATATTTTACAATTGTCTTTAATAGAATACAAAAATAAAAAATTATATATAATCGAAAAAGCAATTAGATAAAAAATAGAAAAAAACAAATTAAAATATATTGTTAAATAAAAGAATTATAAAAAATCTATTTAAAAGTTAATAGAAATTATAGAAACTAATATATTAAATTTAATAACATATCTTAGTTAACAAAAATTAATATATCGATTGTAGTATTATATATTTTTTGAAATATAAAATAATTATTGAAATTTATTTTATATTTATTTAATATATTTAATTTTTAATTCTATTTTATTTACAATTACTTACTTTGTCTTTTTTGTATCTATCTATTATCTTTAATTATTATTTTTATATATTTTTTGCTATAATAGTTAGCAAGTTAACTATATAAGCAACAGCTCTAAAGAGTATTGTTTTCGAATAGTAAAAAATATAATAATATACTTAAACAATTTCGAAAGCAGTTCGATTGTTTGCTTAGAAAAATATTAAAATATTTTAGTTAGTTTTATATAAAGTACAATTAAAAAACAAAAATTGTTATTATTTTAGAACTTATTTAGTATTAATAATAATAATAAAAAATCTATAAGTATTTTATATTAATATTCTATATTAATTTAAATTGCGTAGACAATTATTGTATTGTATTAAGTAAAATCTAATACAAAATTAACTAAAAAGAATTTTTATAAATACAAAATATACTTGTATACTTAGTACAATATTAAAATTAAAAATATATCTATTAATATAGTTTTAAGCAACTCTTATATATATAAAAATTTTAAAATTAATTTTACTAATTCTAAAAATAATCTGTCGATTTTGCAAACAATTAAAAAATTTGCGTTTTTTGCAAGAATTGTAAAAAGATAGCTAAGTTTTATAAATTTTTAAAACAAAATAAAAATATTACAAAATTGTTAACTATTGACTTTTTAATAATAAGAGTTGTTTTTCGAACATATTAAAGAAATCTAATTTTAATAAAAAATATCTTTTATATATATAATAGAATAATATAAATCTATTAGACAAATTAGTAATAGACAGAAAAGCAAAAAAATAATAGAAAAAAACAATTTTTTTGATATAGTTAAGAAAGAATACTATAGTTAGAAATTTTAACAATTAGATTGTTGTTAATTTTAATCTCTTTATAGTTATAGGCAAGAATAAACTTATTATTGTTGTTAATAAAAACAATAAATATTTTGTTATTAATACAACTATTGTTAATAGAAATAATACTAAGTCGAAATCGAACTATTTTGTTATATTTTAGATAGAAATATATAATTGCAATACAATTTAAAATTTTTCTATAGATAATCGAATATTTATTGTTAACAAAAACAATAAATAAAATATTAATAAAAATCTAATTAACAATTCTATATATACAAATTTTTATTTTACTAAAAATAACTTAATTTTTGTGCAGCAGATTCTTTTTAAACTTAAAAAAGAATTTTCTCTCTTTAATATATATTAACTATAGATAGTAAATTTATCAATCTTTTTAATATTTTTTATTATAGATACTAATATCTTAAACAAATACTATTTTTATATTATAGTTTGTTAACAAATATTAGTAGTATTAATAAACTCTTTAGTATTATTAGAAGATTCTATATTATCTTTTAATTGCAATTTGGATTTTATTATTAATATACTCTTTTGTTTATTACTTTTTTATATAATACTTTTCGACTATAATATATTAACTATAACTGATAAAAAGTCGATCGAAAAGAAGGAAAAAAAAAAAAAATTTAAAATCTGTTGATTAACTAGTATTAAAGAAAGATATTAATAGAATTGCAATTTAGAATCAGAATTAAAAGTTAGAAAATTTCGACTATCTTTCTTTTTTTAAGTTATGTCAGAAGTTTGAAAATTAATTATAGAATAATATTGCGCATTAATTAATCGAAATTGCAGATATTGCTAGATATTTAAGACTTGTCTATAGTACAATTCTATAATTATTGTCGGAAAGTATTGTTGCAGTAAATTAAGATAATTGCAAAAATATATATAAAAAATCTTTTAATTTAAATATACAAGTTATTAATATCTATAAGACTAATTGTTTTTTCGATATTAAAACTAGAAACAAGATTGTAAACTTTTTTATTCAACAAATAATAGAAGACAAATTTGCAAGAATCGATTTACTTTTTTACAATATTTATATTAATATTAACAACTTTAACAACGCTATCTAACTATAGCAAATAATAGACAATTACAATCTTAAAAACAATTTATAAATTTTTTATATTAAAATATATTGTTAGCGAATCTTCTACTTCTAATTATCTTTTTCAAATAATAGATAATTACAGTTTTAAAATTTCGATTTCTTAGTTTCTTAGATTGCTTTTTTCTAATAATTCTTTTTGTTAATTAATAAATTTTAAAATATACTATTAGTAGATTTTTTGTTTTTGATTGTTTTTTATCTGTTTGTTTATTTTTCTTAATAACAATTACTTTTGTCGACAGCAATCTTCTTCTAAAGACAAAAAGATATTATAATAGCTGCAATATTGCAATAAAGATTGATAACAAAAACAGATAGATTAGAATTTATATAGTATCTTTCTTATTAATAAGATCGAGATAACTATATTTAGACAGACTTCTATCGATAGAATAGAATTATATTTTCTACAATCTATTTTCCGCACTATAGTACTTTGTTTATAATAGATCTTAATTAATTCGATATTTCTTAATTTTATTTCCAATATTTTTCTCTATATATTTACAATTTAATATAGAGATATATATTTAAATAGTTGTTTTACGCAATTTTTTAAGTTAAATTAAGATAGTTTTGCAATTATTATTTTGTTTTTAATATAACTTTTTATTTTTCTTATTTTATTCTTATTTACAATTGCAACTTGCAATATTTTTTAAATTAGTTAATAGTACTTCTATTATTTATATATATACTTAACTTATTTTATAAATAATATATAGAAGTAATATAGTTATATAGCAACTTAGAAATTTCTTACAATATCTAGTAGAATATAACAAAATTTAAAGAATAGAAAATTCGAAAAATTTAATAGAATTGAAAATAATATATTAACAAGTAATTTTATTAAAACAAAATAAAAAATATATATATTAGAGTTAGAATTAATATCTACTTACTGATATTTATTCATAACTTTTATTAATATAAGATTATTATTTCTTTATATTAATATATATTTAATTTTATTAATATATTATACAAATTTATATTTATTAATTGCTTTGTTGTTTATATTATATATTCTTATTATTAATTACTAATTTAAGTTTCTCTTTTTATATAAATTTTCGGTATATTTGTACTAGTTAAAATAATTAAAATTATTGCTTATTTTGTTATAAATTCTTTTAATTTTGTCTCGAACTTAATATCTTTCTTTTATATTTATATAAATCTCTTTTTAATATTATTAATATTATTATTTTCTTTAATAACTTGCGTAAAGTAGATAGATAATATATATAAATAATACAAAATATTTTGTATAGAATTAATATATTTAATTTGCTAGCTTATTAATCGATTTCGAAGTTTTCTTGCAATAGATTAATTTCTTAATTTAAATATAATAGAATAAGTATAAACAAAGAAAAGTAAGAAAAAAAAAACTAGAGAAGAGAATATTTAAAATACTACTATAGTTAAAATAATACAAATAGATAATATATTTTCGACTAATATACTAATATTTTGCAATAGTATATACAAAAGTAGAAATTTAATATTGTTGCTCTTTTTAAGATTCGAACTTAATTAATTTTTTAATTTTTCGATTTAAATTTTAGTGTTTAATTTGTAAGCTTCTTTATAATAAAATCAATAATTATAAATATAATAAAATTAACTATTGTATTTACAACTTAGTTTTAGTAGTATTTTAGAAAGCAATAAAGATATTTATAATTACTTTTCTTTCTAGTAAGTATATAATTTTTTTATATTACTATTATAATAATAGAATTATAATTAATATTTTGCGTATTATAGATTTAAATCTTGCAACTATTTATACAAAGTATATAATATTTCAGCTAAGAAATTTGCTTTTTGTTAAGAATTTTATAGAACAATTTGAATTTTTAAGCTAAGAATTTTATAATAATATTATATTTTTCTTTTCAAGCAAATATAATATATTGTTCTTTTTAAATAATTATAATTGTTTTTTGTATTAACTAAGATTTAAATCTTCGAAATTCTACTATTAATAGATTTTTTCTAGCAATTTAATTTATTAAATATAATTTTTTATTTATATTATTACTAATAGTATCTAATAATTTTTGTAATTATTAAAGATATTTTCTCTTCGAAAATTAACTTATTTATAAATAAATTTAATCTAAAACAATTTTAAAATCTAGTATAAAAAAATTATCTTCTTTATTTATTGCTTAATTGTTATTTTTTTCTCTATAATATATATTTTACAATTTGAGAACAATCTTTTTTGTATCTAGATTTATAGTATAATTAAAGTACTTAATTGTTATAATTTGTTTAATTGTTTGCAAACTTATTTAAGATTAATTTTATTAATATACTTTTTAAGCAAAACTAAAAGTTTATTTAATATTTATTAATAATACTAAATATAAAAGTATATTTTAAGTTATTTGTATTAATATAATATTATAACGCTAGCAACGCATTAGCGTCTTAATATATAACAAGATATATAATCTTAAGTATCTATAGAAGTTTTAAATAATACAATACTTCTTTCTAATTAGATAGCAAGAAATAGACTTGTATATTATAGCAAATATTAAATAAAAAGAAAACTTGTCTTTTATTGTTCTTTTACAATTAGTTTTACTATTATTTACTCTATATAATTAAAATATAGTAATATAAGTTTATTATATTTTTTATTTTTTATATCTTAGTGCGTTAACAAGAAGCAAATATATTTATATTTTACAATTCTAATTATTTTGTCTTTCGAAAAGAAAGACTCGAAATATAATAGTATTATATTAAATTATAGCAATTTAAATTACAATAATTATTCGATTATTAAATTAAAATTTAAAGAATTTAATATCTTTTAAGATAACAATTGTTTACAAAATATTAATAAAAATAACTGTTACTAATATAATAACAATAAAGAAGATAATTTAGTTATAATTAAAACTTTAACTTTATATTAATAGATAGAAATCTTAATAGTAAAAATTTAAGATTTGCGAAATATTTAACAACTTTAAACAATAACAATTAAAGAAACAAATTCTTAAGTTTCTTAATTTATTATTGTCTTATTATTAATAATATTTAAGTTTAAAAAGCTTAAAAAGCTAAAATTATACAAAAACTAAAATATAGATAAATATAGTATTAAATTTTAAGAAATTGATATTAATATAATACAATTCTTAATATATATTATTACAAATAAGAATAAAATTCTTTAATATATATTATTGTTAAAAAACAATATTGCTATTTAATAATATTTAAGAACAAACAATAGTATTAAGTTAAAAAATAAAATCTTTAAAGAATTTAAAAAGTTTCTATTAAATTTAATAGCTAATTTTGCTAATTGTTGTTTTTTTGTTTACAAACAATAAAAGATTGTTAGATAAAAACTAAATTAAAAAATAATTATCTTTAAGAAATATTTAAATAAATTAGAGATATATTTAGTATTGCTTTTAAAAAAATATAGAATTTATATATTTTTAATCAAATTCAAATTAAATTAAAATATAAAAATTCTAAAAATTAATAATATTTTAAATATTTGTAATAAATTTCTAACTATAACTATTATATAAGAATAAATATTAAATTGTATTTGCAAAGCAAATATAAACAACTTCAAAAATTAACAAATTACAATTTTTTTTAATATTTCTTTAGACAAATTTTATTAAAATTATTGCTTAAATAATATTAACAAATCTATTAAGAGTAAGAAATTCTATATTTTTAAGAATTTGTTAATATTGTGCAAGCAAATTTACAAAATTAATAACGCAAATTATTTAAGTTATATTAAATACTTTAAATACTATAAAAAGAAATATTATAAAACAAAAGATTCTAATAAGTATAAATAGAATAAATCTATTGTTGCTATTATTATTATAATAGATATAAAAAAAGATTAACTTTTGTTAACATCTTGCAAACAAAACAAAAAAAACAAATAAAAATAGTAGATTCGATCTTAATAAAAGATTAAATTTAACTTTTTAATAATAAATATTAAAATATAGATTTAGTTAACTTAAGAGCTAAAATAAATCTTATTAATTATATTTATATAATACAATAGAAATTGCAATCTATATTTGCTATCTTATTAATACTAGATTTTCTTAATAGCAATAATTGTTTTTATTATAATATCTATAAGTTAATCTATTGCTTAATTAACTTATAGAGTTAATATTAAAAATACACTATTCTATTCTACTTAATAGAATATATAAACTCTAATTTAATATTAAATATATTAATATTATGTAAGTAAAATATATTAATTAATCTAAAGACACAAAGTTAGCAATTTAAAATTATAAATTATAAATAAAAAATAATTAATCTTAAGCAATTTGTTTTAGATTTTATTAAATATAGTATATTTATATAATTGTTTGCATTAATATTACAAAGATATTAAATAAAAAATTAGCAAAATTTAAAATTCTTAAGATATTAAAAGATTTAAAAAAGATTTATAATAATAAATTAGCTAAAATTTTATTAAAATTTAGAAGAAAGAATTATACTATTAAGTTTTAAAATAATAACAAGTTATTGTTTATATCTTTTTATAATTTTTTACAAAATAAGCTAGCAATACTTTTACAATATCTTAATAATATATTAGCAGAAAATTAAATTAAATATTTAGTTTTACTTATAGATATCTCTATCTTATTTATATTAAAATCGAACAATAAATTATATTTATATATTAAATTATAGAAATTTAAACACAATTATTATTAAAAATTGTTATTTATTGTCTCTAATTATAGAAATACTAGATTATTTATACAAAACAAAGCGCTTTACTATATTAAATTTAAAGAATATCTATTATTGTATTTGTATTAAATACAATAATAAGTAAAAGACAATTATTATTTAGCAAAAAGTTACTAATATAAAGCAAATAAAAGATATTAAATAATTGGATTTTTGTATTATAACTAGCAAAAGTATTTACTAGTAATATAAAATTTTTGCAATTACAAAGTAGAAAAAAAGTTTTTAAGAAACTAGTATCTTATAATACTATAGCGCTAGCAATATGCTAGTATCTTAAAATATAACAAAGTATATAATCTCGAGTATCTATAAAAATCTTAAATAATACAATTTTTTTTTTAATTAAATAGCAAGAAATAGATTTGTATATTATAGCAAGTATTAAATAAAGAAAAAACTTATCTCTTATTGTTCTTTAATAATTAGTTCTACTATTATTTATCTTATATAGTTAAAATATAGTAATACAAATTTATTATATTTTATATCTTTTATATTTTAGTGCATTAACAAAAAATTAATATATTTATATTTTACAATTCTAATTATTTTATCTTTCGAAAAGAAAAACTTAAAATATAATAATATTATATTAAATTATAGCAATTTAAGTTACAATAATTATTTAATTACTAAATTAAAGTTTAAAGAGTTTAATATCTTTTAAAGTAATAATTGTTTATAAAATATTGAAAAAAAATTGTTATTAATATAACAATAATAAAGAAGATAGTTTAACTATAATTAAAGCTTTAACTTTATATTAATAATTAAAAATCTTAATAATAAAGATTTAAAATTTATAAAATATTTAGAAAGTTTAAGAAATAACAATTAAAAAAATAAACTCTTAAGTTTCTTAATTTATTATTGTATTGCTATTAATAATATTTAAGTTTCTAAAATTTAAGAAATTAAAATTGTACAAAAGTTTAAATATAAATAAATATATTATTTAATTTTAAAAGATTAATATTAATATAATACAATTTTTAATATATTTTATTATAAATAAGAACAAACTTGTTTATTGTATATTATTTTTAAAAATTAATATTATTTTTTAATAATATTTAAAAACAAGCAATAATACTAAGTTAAAAAATAAGATTTTTAAAGAATTTAAAAAGTTTCTATTAAATTTAATAGCTAATTTTGCTAATTGTTATTTTTTTATCTACAAAAAATAAAAGATTATTAGATAAAAACTAAATTAAAAAATAATTATCTTTAAAAAATATTTAAATAAATTAGAGATTTATTTAGTATTGTTTTTAAACAAATATAGAATTTATATATTTTTAGCTAAATTTAAATTAAATTTAAAAGTAAAAATTCTAAATATTAATAATATATTAGATACTTGCAATAAGTTTCTAGCTATAATTATTATATAAAAATAAATACTAAATTGTATTTGCAAAATAAATACAAGCAACTTTCAAAATTAATAAGTTACAAAAAATTCTAGTATCTTGTTAGACAAATTTTATTAAAATTGTTGTTTAAATAATATTAATAAGTTTACTAAAAACAAAAAATTCTATATCTTTAAAAATTTGTTGATATTGCGCAAATAAGTTTACAAAATTAATAATATAAACTATTTAAGATGTATTAAATACTTTGAATATTATAAAACAAAATATCTTAATAAGTATAAATAAAACAAATCTATTGTTGCTACTTATAATATTATAGCGCTAGCAATACACTAGTATCTTAAAATATAATAGAGTATATAATTCTAAGTATCTATAAAAGTCTCGAATAATACAATATCTTTTTTTAATTAAATAGCAAAAAATAGACTTATATATTATAACAAATATTAGATAAAAAGAAAGTTTGTTTTTTGTTATTTTTTAACAATTAGTTCTACTATTATCTATTTTATATAATTAAGATATAGTAATATAAATCTATTATATTTTATATCTTTTATATTTTAGTGCTTTAATAGAGAGCAAATATATTTGTATTTTACAATTCTAATTGTTTTATTTTTCTAAGAGAAAGATTTAAAACTTAATAGTATTATATTAAATTATAATAACTTAAATTACAATAATTATTTAATTATTAAATTGGAGTTTAAACAATTTAATATTTTTTAAGACAATAATTACTTACAAAATATTAATAAAAATAATTGTTGCTAATATAATAACAATAAAGAAAATAATTTTAATTACAATTAAAACTTAGACTTTATATTAGTAGATAAAAATCTTAGTAATAAAGATTCGAGATTTACAAAATACTTAGTAGACTTAAATTATAACAATCGAAGAAACAAATTTTTAAGTTTCTTAATTTGTTATTATATTGCTATTAATAATATTTAAATTTCTAAAGTTTAAAAAATTAAAACTATATAAGATGTTAAGTATAAATAAGTATATTATTTGATTTTAAGAGATTAATATTAATATAATACAATTCTTAATATATTCTATTACAAGTAAGAATAAAATTCTCTATTATATATTATTTTTAAAAAACAATATTATTATTTAATAATATTTAAGAATAAGCAATAGCGCTAAATTAAAAAGCAAAATCTTTAAAGAATTTAGAGAATTTCTATTAAATTTAATAGCTAATTTTGCTAATTATTATCTTTTTGTTTACAAAAGATAGAAAATTGCTAGACAAAAACTAAATAAAAAGATAGCTATTTTTAAGAAATATTTAAATAAGTTAGAGACTTATCTAATATTGTTTTTAAAAAAATATAGAATCTATATATTTTTAATTAAGCTTAAGTCGAAATTAAAAGTAAAAATTCTAAAACTTAATAATATATTAAATATTCGCAATAAATTTCTAGTTATAACTATTATATAAAAACAAATGCTAAATTATATTTGCAAAACAAATATAAATAACTTTAAAAATTAATAAATTACCAAAAATTTTAATATTTTTTTAAATAAATTTTATTAAGATTGTTATTCGAACAATATTAACAAATTTATTAAAAATAAGAAATTTTATATTTTAAAGAACTTGTCAATATTATATAACAAGTTTACAAGATTAATAATACAAACTATTTAAGTTATATTAAATACTTTAAATACTATAAAAAGAGATATTACAAAATAAAATATTTTAATAAGTACAAATAAAATATGTTTATTGTTGTTGCTATTATTATAACAAATACAAAAAAAAATTAAACTTTGTTAATATCTTACAAACAAAATAAAATAAAACAAATAAAAATAATAAATTTAATTTTAGTAAAAGATTAAATCTAACTTTTTAATAACAAATATTAAATTATAGATTTAATTAATTTAAAAACTAAGATAAATCTTATTAATTATATCTATATAATACAATAGAAATTGCAATTTATACTTGTTATTTTATTAATGTTAAATTTTTTTAATAGCAATAATTGCTTCTATTATAATATCTATAAGTTAATCTATTATTTAATTAACTAATAAAATTAATATTAAAAATATACTATCTTATTTTACTTAATAAAATATATAAGTTTTAATTTTATATTAGATATATTAATACTATTTAAGCAAAATATATTAATTAATTCGGAGACGCAAAACTAGCAATTTAAAATTGCAGATAAAAAATAATTAATTTTAAGTAGTTTATTTTAGATTTTGTTAAATATAGTACAATTTATACAATTGTTTGCGCTAATATTACAAAGATATTAAACAAAAAATTAGCAAAGTTTAAGATTTTTAAAAAATAAAAAGATTTAAAAGATATCTATAATAATAAATTAACTAAAATTCTATTAAAATTCAAAAGAAAAAATTATATTATTAAGCTTTAAAACAATAGAGAACTATTATTTATATTTTTTTATATTTTTTACAAAATAAGTTAGCAATACTTTAACAATATCTTAATAATATATTAGTAAAAAATTAAATTAAATATTTAGTTTTGTTTGTATTAAAGTTAAACAATAAGTTATATTTATATATTAATTATAAAGATCTAAATACACTTATTATTAAAAATTGTTATTTATTGTTTCTAATTATAAAAACGCTAGATTATTTATACAAAGCAAAGCGTTTTATTATTTTAAACTTAAAGAATATTAACTATTATATTTGTATTAAACACAATAATAAGTAAAAGACAATATGTTATATATTTTATAAATATTTCAAGTATTAAATTATATTATTTAAACTAGCAAACATATTTGCAATTCTCTAGATTTATATTAATAAAATATTGCAAAAGTTAATTGATATAATCTATATAGTTTATATAAATAATATATTTATATATAACAATAATTTAACAAAGTATTAATGCTATATTAGATAGATACTAGAATATCTTTGCAAATATTTGCTATATATTAATTTAAAGAAATATAAGTTTAATATTACAAAGATTAAATTTCTAAATTTATTATATCTCTCGAAAATATATAAATAAACTTAAAAAGAATTAAAACAATTAAAAAACAATTTAAATTAAAAACTTACTATAAGCTTTAAATATTTACAAACGCTTTATATATTATTATTCGAAAAAAATTGATTTTTTTACTAATTTATTTTAGACTAATTGTGTCGGGTCGATTAATCAAGTTCGAGTCGATTAATCGATTCGAATTTTGACAATTCGAATTAATTCGATTCGAAAATCTTGACAAATTAATTTCTAAAATTAAAATTAAAAATCGAGTTAAATCGAATCGATTTCTAGAGTTGAAATTAAAAATCAATTTAAAAAAATCAATTTAAATTGCTAAGAAATAAAGTTATTTAGTAACAAATTTAATAAACAAAAATTAGATTTTAAATCTTTTTTTTTTTTTATCTAAATATTCTATAGTAATGCAATAAAGTAATATATATAAACTATTTAATATTTATATAGTAAATAGATTACAACTATTATAGTTTCTTGATAAACTTCGATTTTATACTTTATCGAAAAATATATAATAATATATTTAGATAATATATTTAGATAATATATTTAGATAATATATTTAAACTTATTAATACTATTAACTAGTTTAAGATCTTTACAATCTTGTAATTAACTTTATTCTTAGTATTATTATTATTGTTTTTACTCTTATTATTATTATTACTATCTTTGTACTTTGTATCTTTATATTTGTTATCTATTATTTTTATATTATTCTTTGTCTTCTTTTATCTTATCTTTACTTTATTATTATTAATTTTAATTAAATCTTTAATATTGTTATTTATCGATTTTAAAGAATTAGATATTTTGCAATTTGCAATATTTTTATTGTTTGCAAAAGTATTTTTAAATTTTTTAAATTTGTTAATTGTATCTGAACTATGCGCTTTCCTCAACTTATTAAATTCTTTATAATATAGAATGCGTTATTAAATTATTTTAATAATTAGTATTATATATTTAATTATATTTTCGCTTAATTCGAACTAAATAGAATTAGACTAATATATAAATTAGTTATTTTATTTATATTAGACTTTATATATACTTAAATATTAAGAGATTGTATTGTATTTATATTATTACTCTTTAAAACTATTTGTATAGCAATTGTATTAATTTTAGTCTATTTTGTAATATTTTTGTTTCTAATTTTTTTTATTAGTTTGATCTTAAAGTATTGCGCTACAATATAATTAGTTTTTTAAATAGATATACATTTTTTAAATATATTATTATATAGTTCTTTTTCTACTCTTTTATTAGTTATTATATTTTTAATATTTTCTTCTATATTAATTTGAATTTGTTTAGAGATTTTTTTAAAAACAATTGTTGTTTACAACTTAATTAGATACTTATAAAATATTATATAATCGATATTTTGTTTTTTGTAAAATAACTTTTTATTTTCGATTTATATTGCAACACAATTTCTACTAATAATAGTTTGCAAAAAAGTTAATAAAATAGATATTTTGCGCTTTAAATTAGTTTTAAAAATAATATATATAGATAATGCAAAGCAAGTCTTTTACTTAATAATATAGTATTTGCTATTTAACAATATTCGAATTTCTAAATAAAAAGAAATTCGATCTTAAAAAGTCTATTCTTTTAATTAGTTTTAATAATAATATATACAAATAATACAAAACAAATCTATATATTAACTATATAAATTAAGATAATAAATAGTATTAAATATATTAATTAATATATAGTATTTAAACAAAAAAGTTGTTGCAATTATAAAATAAATTTACGTATTTAATATTAAAGTTAGAATTTAAATATTACTTTTATTTAATATTATTACAATTAAAAATTATTATCTCTATTATATTAATTATTTTATAGTATATATTTTTTAACTATTAAAATCAAACACAAATATATATATCTACTATATATTACTCTATTATATTATTTATTAAATTTTTAATTGCAAGATTTGTTAATTATTATATTCTATATTATTAATTCTTTTATTTAGTATTAAAAATTCTTAGCTTAACAATATATTTTGCCCTAAAACTCTAATAACTCGAATTAAACAAATTAATAATATATTCGAATAATATATTTAATATATTATATATTGCTAATATATTTAATTTAGTTTGTGAAACAATAAACAAGAAATTACAAAAAAATATAGCAATACAAATTAATTGTAACAAAGAAAAGAAATCGATTAAAATAGTTTCTAATATATAAAAAATAATACAAAAAGATAATATATTAAACTATTATTAGTTAAATATTTGTAATATAGAAGAAATATAAATACAAATTTGAAATAGTAGTTCTATATAAAATTTGCAAATATTAGAAAACTAATAATTTGTTAATTTTAAAGATATTTTTTGCAAAATTAATTGAAAAAATCTTGTAAAATAAAGCTATTAACAAAAAAAATAATAAAAAATAATAAATTTAAATATTAATCTTATTAGCTTTTTAGAAAACTATTAAGAGTTTTATAATTAACTTCTTCTTTAGTAAGTATATTATTTATTTGTATTACTATTGTTTTTATATAATATATACTAATATTTTGCTTTATATATTTAGATAGTAATCTTTTTACTATTTATATTAATTGCAAGATTATTAAATCTAAGAATTAATAGTTATTAAAATAGGTAATATAGAATCTAGAATTTTACTATAGTAAGTAGTAATAAAATTAATATTTAAATATCTTTGTTATATTAAAATTCGAAATAGTTAGCAAAAAATTAAAAATTTAAGTTATTTTATTTATTGTACTTTATTATTTGTATTATTTTGTTGTATTATCTATTAAGCGTATTGTTTTGCTATATATATTTTTTGTATTCTTTTCTATCAAATATAGTAATTAAAAAGTGTATTATAATTATATATTTAGATTATCTAGATAATTAGAGTTAAATTATTGATTTAATTTTTCTAATTAAAGAGTTTAACAATCTTATTCTATATAATTTTATAAAAGATTATATAAAAAAAAAAAAATTATATTTTAAAAGAGATTCGAATTTTTGTTTTTTTAATTTTTTATACTAATAATATACAATTTATAGTATAGTCTCAAATAGCACTATAATGTTATTTCAAACAATATTATAGATTGTGCGTTATTATTACAAGAAACTAAATATACTACTACTAAGTTATTGAGACTTAATTATTTATTTTTATTATATTTAAATATATATTAAAATTAGAGATAACATAATTCTTAAAAAGTTAAAAATATTAATTTAGTACAATATTAAGTATCTAGTTATTTTAAATATATTATTTATTTATATTATTGCTAATAATGTTTGTTTGTTTATAACAATATTATAAATATAAAATCTTTTATACAATAATTTAGCTATAAATAAATTTTATTTAAAACAATTTTAAATTTTATTTAAAAAAAAATCTTACTTCTATTAACTTGCTAATTATTATTTTGTACTTTGCAATATATATTTTATAATTCGACAATAATCTTTTCTAAATTTAAATCTATAGTACAATTATAGTATTTAATTATTATAATTTGCTCGATTGTTTGCAAACTTATTTAAAATCGATTTTATCAATATATTCTTTAAGCAAAATTAAAAGTTTGTTTAATATCTACTAATAATATTAAACAAGAAAAAATATCTCTAACTATTTGCGTTAATTTAAAATAGTTCGAAGTATTATCTTTTTAGTATTCTTATATTGAATATTTATTCTCTATAATATTAGCGCAAAGATATCGATTATCTTTATTTTAAATTAAACAAAAATATTAAAACTTTGTTAAATTTATCTTTAAAAATATTGTTATTGCTTGTATTATTAATAATAACTTCAAGAAGTTTGTTTATAATTTTAAAGAATTTTAATATCTTTATAAGTTCTAATATTAATTGTCGATCTATATATTCGATATTAAGAGAAGTAAATCTAATAAGATGTTTGCAATATTAAAATATAATATCGATTTAATATATTAATACTTTAAGATAAACAACTTCTTAAGAACTAGATTATATATCTAAAACAATAGAGATATATTAAAATTCTTTTAGATTTAATTTGATTTTATTACAAATTTAATCGAAATCTATAAAAATCAATTTTAATAGTTTAATACAATCTAGAAATACTAGATTTAGTTAAAGTATTTCTAGTAGTTTCCAAAAGTTTAAATTATTAATAATTCGAAAAAATAGATTTAAATTAACAAATATTTTGTATAGTTAATTTTTTCAATTATCTTAGTTAAAGAATAATAGATTAATATAGTTTTTCTTCTATTAATATATTAGTTTTGTATTATCTATTTGTATTATTAACAATAACTTACGCAAGTAAAAACTAGATCGATTACTAATTATAATTAAAAATTTTTTTGTTTTAAATAAAACACAAATTAAAGATATTTCTTTATATTCGATATATTTGAATAATTGTATATAGTAGAATAATTCAATATTTTTTAACAACTTTTGCAAACAATTTTTAACACACTATTAATAATCGAGACTATTTAAACATATTTATTTTAAAGCTTAAGTTGTATTTTAGTATTAATCTTTTTAATTTAATATAAACAAATAAGTCTATTTTAAGTTTTGTATAAGATACTTTTATTAACTATAGTATATAACTACTATTTTTCAAACTAAATTTTAGTATTTATATTCTACTTAATATATTTATTTTTGTCTCTTAGTTTAAGTAATAGAAAATTACTTAAAATCTTATTTGATAATTCTTAAAGCTTTCTTTTTCTAATATTAAATATACAATTAAAATTTTAATTAAATTGATTTGCAAGTTAATTGAAATATAAAATACTAGATAGCAAATTGCAAAAAATAGATTTACTAAAATTATCTTCGAATAAAGACAACTATTAATTAGAAGTTTTTGAAGAATTAGATATTTTGCAATCGAAAATAATATAAACAATAATTTTAAATAGTTTGAAGAAAAAATTTCTAAAGTAGAACAATAATACAAAAGAGTAATATAAGTATAAAATAGATTAAGCAAAATTTTATACTAATAAGTAATTATAATATAATAATATAGCAAACTATAATTTCGATAATATATTATAATTATACAGATTTTAAAATAGTAATTCTTAATATAATAATATAATTTTTGATTTTTTGATAATTCGATTCGATTTCTAATATTGAAATCAAAAATCAACTTAAATCGAATCGAATTAATTTTAAAAAAGTAGAAATCGACTCGAATTTCGATTCGATTTCTAATATTGAAATTGTCGAATCGAATCGATTTTAATAGTTGGAATCGAAATCCAATCTAACAATTAGTCTAATTTATTTAAAGAGAATAAAAATAGCAAAAAGTATAATTTTTTTGTTTAATTAAATAAAGCAAAGCAAATATTTTGTTAACTTTGCAATATCTTTATATCGATTTTACTACTTTGTTACTACAATTTAAACAAGAGAATTAGAGTAAAGATTAACGTGTTTAACTTTGCAATTGCAAGTATTTTAAGTTAACAAAATAAAAACAAAAATTAACACTTAATAGTATTTTAATCGCAAAAGATAATTTTAATAAAGCAAAGTTATAAAATATATAATTAGAAATTAATAGTTATTGTAGTTGCTTTTAAGCAATAAAGATACTATTTAAAAAACAATATTTATTTTATTAAAATATAATTGAATTATAATAATTTTAGAAAATTTATAGACTAAAAGAAGCTAAATTTAAGATAAATTTACTAGATACTTAAGTTAATTGTTTATAATTTTAAAATCTTCTATTATTTAAATAAGAGAAATTCGACAAATAAATTATCGAAATATCTTAATTATAAAGAGATTTTGTTATTAAATACAAAATTGCTATTAATATTATAAAACAAATTAATATTATTATTTGACAAAGATTTGTTAATATAAAGCAAACAAAAGATATTAATTAATTTAATTCTTATATTTTAAAATAAATTAATATTGTTAGTTAATAAAAAGTTGCTAGAGCAAAGCAAACAAAAGATATTAAATAATTTAATTCTTATATTATAACTAGCAAAAATGTTTACTAATAACGCGAAGATTTTGCAATTATAAAGTAGAAAGAAAGTTTTTAAAAGATTAGTATTTTTATTTTAACTAATTAATATACAAGTTGTTATCTTAAAAAAAGTAATTAAAGATATACTAAAAAAATATATAAAAAATCTTAAAAATTAATAAAATTCTTAATAAAGAATTTTTAAATAAATCATATTTAAGTTGAAAAGATTTAAATTAAGATTAAGAAATTATTTTGTTACAAATAAAAGATATAAACTCTAAACTAAAAAAATCTTATTAAATATAACAAATTGCTCTATATTCTAAGAGATATAACTATTTGAAAAAAATTAATTTGCAAAAATTATAATAATTCTTTAACAAAATATTTTAAAGTTAAGAAAATTTTAGATTTATTTTAGCAAAAGTATTTCTAACTTGCTTGCGTTAAGCAAGTAAAAGTATATATTAAAATATATAATATTTGTTAATATATTAAAGTTTCTTATTATAAGTTGTATAATAAATTTTTTTTTAATTTGTAACAAAAAAGCTATCAAAGAAAATTACTATAAACTTTGTAATAAGTTTATTGTTAAACAAGTATTATAAAGTTAAATATAACTTAATTTTTATAATAGTTAATTGCTATACAAAAATAATTAAGTATATATCTATAATTACTAGAATTAATATTGCAAAACTAACAAAAGTATTTTTTAATAAAATTATTTTATATTTCGAAATATTAATTAATATAATAAGCAACAAAGAATTTGTCTTTACTAGTATTTTTTAATTTGCTATATATTTCTATATATAAATTAAAAAACAATTAAGTATTGTTTTTTATTTTTAAATAAATAGTTTAATTGAACAACAAAATTAAACTTTTAAATACTATCTTTGCACTTATATTAATACTAAACAAGCAAGATAGACAAATTTATTGCTAATAGTAGAATTTATCTACAACAATAACTATTATATTTTAGTTAAAAATTTGTTGTTCTATTTAATATATAATTATTATTTAAAGATCTACTATAAAATTAAGAACAACTTTATTAAAGAAAAGATATTATTAATATAGAAATACGTAAAATAGCTTTATAATTTAAGAAAAATTCTAATAGAATATCTTAAAAACGTTGTTACACAATAGACAAAATATATTACGCTAGTACTTCCTTTGAAGATATTAAAGTAAATTGTGCTTTTAAAGAAATTTGTAGACGTCTTTAAACAATGCAAGCAATTACTTGATAATAAAAGTTTGTAACTATAGACAATTTTTATGTTTAATAAATCTTAATAGAGATTCGATGAATCAAAGTAACAATAAATAAAAATCTATAATAAGTTAAATACGATTTATAAAAAAGTCGTATTTTAGTTTCTATATATTAAAAAAATACTAATTGTTCGCTTTGTTCGTTTGTCGAACATAGCGAACATAATTGTTCGCAATGTTCGTTCGTCGAACATGTTAAACATCATGCTTAAATTGTTCGCTTCTTAAGTATAATAAATATAATAATAGATTCGCCCAAAGACGTAGAATCTAAATCACTAGTATAGCTTTAATAAACTCGTAACACTATTTCTTTTTTTTAAAGTTTTCGTTTCGAAATCTAATGTCTTCTTACTATGTCTTCAAGAAAAATTAATACTAAAAATTTCTTCTTTTAAAAGAAAAATTTCTTTGATATTTTAAGTTTAATATCTTTAGCGATGCGTTCTTGTCGTAATTGTACGATGTCTAGTAAAATCTATTGTGTAAATAATAATTCTAAAAAGTGTGTAAAGTGTGTGCGATCTAGTTGTGATTATAATTTGACAATTTTTTCTATATCGATTAAACGAATTTATAAGAAGCGAATGCGCTTAAAGAAAGAAATGCGCGATGCGCGTGCGAAGCTAAGTTAACTAGAAAAACAGCTAAATTTTCTAAAGAATAAGAAGAAAGAAATGATTGTGACAAAATGAAAGAACATTGACGATCTAGAGATGAATGAAGCACACTTCGTCAAATCTATTATAAAGACTTTCGAGTTGTTATTTAATGTGTCGTTTAAACAATTTTAATTTTCGATTAATTAAAATTAAAATGCTATTTCTATGTCTTGTTTTAATAAAATTTCCTTAGAAGATTCTAATAGCGATTAAGATTTTTCTTTGATTTCTAAGTGTTTTTCGAAGTAAAATATTCTTTTTATTTAATAAGATACTTTTGATTTTTTTGTCGTAGAATTTCTTCGATCTCGAATTGATTCTCTTTTTGCGAATGAAAATAAAATGTGTTCTATAAAGACGTAATTAAGTTTGTTGACTTCAATAATAAAATATAAAATACTAGAAATATTTTGACGTTTTTGAGTAAGTCGAGTTCGTAATTAATTAATCTTTTAGTTTTTTTTAACGAGAAACGATTCGACTTTAACATGATTTAATTTCTTGCTTAACTTTCTTGTTTTAAGATTTTTTATAAAAAGATATATTTTATTTTTCTCTTTTAGTTAAGATGTCGTTTTTCGTTTCTTATTTTAATACTTGATTAATCTTTTTTGCATTTTTAAGATGTTGTCGTGTATCTTTTTTAGTGTTGCTATTCTTTTGATAACTAATTACGCAAACAAATGCGTACGCTTTTTCTTAAAAAGATTTAATTTCTTGCTATAATTGACGAAGAATAAAGTTATTTTAGTGATATTCGAAATCTTTGCATTAAGTGCTAGTTGTGTCATAAATAAAAATAATACTTAATTGCTATAAATATTGTTAATATAGTGCCTTAAATATTGCTTAAGACTCTAATTTGTTTTTTCTATTTAGTTATTCGTAATTAAGTGATAGACAATAGACATTTAAAGTCTTGTATCTAACATTAAGAGAAACGTCTTTCAATAATTAAACGTGAAGAACTTATCTCTATTATTAATTAATCTCTTAAGTATATTGTGATATTATATAAGTCGATTTAATATAATGTATTCTAGTTGTTTTGCGATAAACTTCTCTTTGCATGCTATAATATATAAGTATTTGATAAACTTATTAATCATTACTAGTATTAAATTATATTTGTCTCCAATTGCTAAATTCGTCGATTTCGACAACTTAGTAATAAAGTTTATCGTAACTTTATTTCATAACGATTTAAATAATTTCTAATATTGAATTTCGTTATAGTTCGCATGTGTATCATGTTTGTTTTGCTAATAACTAAGATATCGTTTAATGTATATTTTGATAACTTGTCTCATTTGTAAAAACTAACAATGCTAGCGTAAAAATTAAAGAATTTTCGTCACTCTTAGATGCTTTTGCAATGATTCGTCATGATGCTCTTTTATGTATTTGTCGATTTTGTTAATAAATATCTAGAGTTTTTCTTTCTTTATTAAAAATTCTTTCGTATTATCTTGAAGTATTCGTAGTGTAACATTTAGCTCGTATTTATTTACTAATAATGATTCGTTTTTGTTAACCTTAAGTATGTTGTAATTGAACGATTTTTTCGTTTTTATATAATCACTTCTTTTGCTAAGTGCGTCTACTTTATCATTATTTTTGCCTAAGATATATTGTATCTTAAACTTGTATTGTTCTAGTCTCTCTAATTATCGCATTTGTCTTTTATTTAGTTGCTTAATAATAATAAAGTGCACAAGATTTTTATAATTTATAAGAATCGTAAGTTTTAATAATTCTTTCGTATATACTTTTTATAATTTTAAAAAAACTACTATAGCGAGTAGTTTCTTATTATAGACATCATAATTTTGTTTAATTAATAAAAGTTTTCTCGAAAAATATGTTATTAAGTGTTATGTGTCTTTATGTCTCTAATTAAAGCATGCATCGATAACTAGATTTAATGCGTCAATTTCAATTTTACTTAACAATCACGAATTGTACATCTTTAATATTAACTTTTTTAAACATTTTAATTTAAGATTTTAAAATAATTTCTCTTTTACGAATTCTTATAATTATGACGTATTTTTTTTTGTAAAATTCGTTAATAATATTGCGTTTATTAAGTAGTTTTTAATAAATTTCTTGTTATAATTTATGAAACTTAAGAAAAATTATATTTTTTTAACATTTGTTAATGATTTTTATTCTTTAATTGTTCGTAATTTTTTAGAATTCATGCGTATTTTATGTTGTTTAACGACAAATTTAAGAAAGTTAACTTTCTTTTAATAAAATTCGCATTTCTTTAATTTAAAATGTAAATTTTTTATGTTTAGACATTTCAATACTTTGAAGATATAACTAATATGTTTTTTTAAAATTTTCGAATAAATTATGATGTTGTTCAAGTATGTTATAATAAATTGATTCAAATATTGTCGTAATGTATCATTAATTATTTTTTGATACGTTGTCGAGACGTTCGTAAATTCGAACAACATTATTATGTATTTGTATAATTTATATTGTGTGCAAAAAGTTGTTTTTTACTCTTTCTTTATTTTTATTCTAATTTGATTGTACGCTTTTCGTAAATTTAATTTAATAAAGTATTTGACTTCGAATAGTTAATTTTGAAGTTCGTTAATATTAAGTAGTAAATATTAGTTCTTAATCGTAATATTATTTAGCTTTTAATAATCAATATATAGACGAAGAGTTTTATTCTTCTTTAATACAAAAAGAATTAAGTATTCTATCTATGATTAAAAATTTTTAATAAATTTTTTTTTTTCGTTTTTTGCTAAATATTTGCGAAGTACTTCGAGTTTTTTTTGAATAAAGTATATATAAGTTCAAACGTAGACTACTTGTTTAATTTAAGTTTAATTTTATAATTTTATAATTAATGTTTAAAGAGAGTCTCTATTGTTTTTTTTTCTTAAAATAAATGCTTTTAATTGTTGTATATTTGTGATACATACTTTAGCGATTTCTTCATTGTATTAAATAGTTCAAAGCTTCTAGAAAATTTGTAATTTTCTTCATTTACTTTGATTTTATAATTTAACTAATTTTTGTTAATGTTTGTCGAATCAAACTTTGTTAAATCGTTTTTTTGCAAAAATGCAAGTTCGTTGCTTGCGATCGTTTTTCGACTTAATTTTTCATCTATTATTAAACGTTATTAATGCGTAGATTAGATGTGAATTACGTGATCACATTGTGCAAATCTAAGTACTTGTATATTCTAATTAACTTCTAGATTGTGTTGCTTTAATTAAGGCATTTTTAGAACAATATTATAAGTAATTATTCTTACTATATTAAAGATTAGTTTCTCGTAATGTTGCTAAATAACTACTAGTAGTAACTTCGTTTCTTTATTTACTTTTTTATTCTTGTTAAGTAATAAATTTTTATCTATAACTATTAAATTGTATGCGTTAGACTTTTTTTAAGTAGAGTATTCTTCTCTTTTAACAAAAGCTTTAATTATAAAATTATTTATTGTACTAAAATCGATCATTGCAATAAGTCGATAATCATTAATCTTAATTAGTATAATAAAATATTGTGCGTATGTTGTTAAGTTTAGTTGCTATTGTTAAACTAATATATTGCATTTCTTTGATATGCTCTTTACTAAAAAAATTGAACTTTTTCTTGTTCTTATGCTACGACTTTTGCTTCGAACGTCTACTTGCGCTAAGCTTTCTTTCTATGCTAAATTAATGTCTTTAACTTCTTAGAGAATCAATTGACTTCTTCTTTGTTTTCTAGATGAGTTTAGCATAAGTCGTTATAACATTTTGTTCAACTAAGTGTCGCGTATTTCTTTACTTTCTTTATTTTCTTTTAAGATAGATTTACGCGACTCAATTGTTGTTTAATTTCGTTAGAAATTTCTCTTTTTATAGTGGCGTCGCTTCCTAGCGCTTTCTCGCATTTGTTCACGATTTAATTTATTTCTCTCTCTCTTAATAAGCTAGTTAAAGCGTCAAAGTGCTTCGTAATGTTATCTAGACATTCGTGAAAATTCTTTTAGTTATATTCGTTGTCTAAGTTTGTTACTAAATAAGAATATAACGTTTTTAATCGTTTCGCTCTTATAGTTTCATTAAGTATTTGATTGACTTCTTGCGTAAATGCGAATGTCTTATTTAATAATGTTTCATCTAGAACTTTTTGTAACTAATTTAGATTTTTTATTAAATAGTAGTTGTCGTTCGATTTAGTTTTAAGAGTGTTCGTCTTTGTGTTAGTTTGCTTTCTAATATCGTCTTAACTATTAAATATCTCTCTTAACATAACATTAATCTATCGACGATTCATTAAGTTTTATAATCGATAATCTCTTGCGAAGTGATTTAATTTATCACATAAATAGCACGTTTTCTAGAATTTGTTACTTTGCTTTTTTCTAAAGTTTTTCTTTTTACGTTATTAAATAAAATCTAGTTTCATAAATGCAAACTTATAATAATCAAGATTATTGTACTTTTAATTAGAACGAATTTTTTTTTGCTAATATTTAATCGTTGATTCAAAGAAGATTTTTGCTTTTTCTTAAGATTAATTGTATCTTTTTTTTATAACTCTTTTATATAATTTGTCGTTAAAATCGATAATTACTTCGATGAGATTAAACATATTGTTAAAAAAAATTTCATTACGCATAATTTCGTTCTTTAGATTGTTTTTAAAATTTCGTCGAAATATTGTTATAAATGCGACATCGTTTTATTCGATTAAATTAATATATTTTTAAAACTTAATTACATAATTTGTTGCAAAAATTCGTTAAATTAGATGCTAAATCACTCTTTTTGCGATTTGTTTTTTATTAAATGTTTTAAAGATTTTTTAAAGCTCTTTTTTAAAGTTATTAAAGTTTGTGAACATTACATAAAAAATTTCGCTATTGTTTTTCAAGTATTTTCGTAAATTTAACTTAAGCTAATGTTAAGCTCTCTCTCTAAGAAATGTTAATGCGAAAATCGTCTTTTAGTTTGCTAGAACAAGATAGAAGATAAAATAAATATTCATTTGCATAAGTTAATCTTCTAGATCGATACAATCTTTATAATAGATATTAGGTTTATTAATTTTGATTTTGTCGTTTTTTATAATCGATGATCGACGTGATGCTAATAAGCTAGTGCTTAAAATAGAGACGCGTTGACTTAATACAAACATTCTTAAAGTGTTTAAAGTGTTACGCTAGTATTTTCTTTAAAGATATTAGAATGAGTTGTGTTTTCAAAAAGATTTGTAGACGTCTTTAGACAATGTAAGCAATCATTTAATAATAAGAATTTGCAACTATAGACAATTTCTATGTTTAATAAATCTTAATAGAGATTCGATAAACTAAAGTAATAATAAGTAAAAATCTATAATAAGTTAAATACAATTTATAAGAAAGTCGTATTTTAGTTTCTATATATTAAGAAAATATTAATTATTCGTTTTGTTCGTTTGTCGAACATAACGAACATAATTGTTCGCAATGTTCGTTCGTCAAACATGTTAAACATCATACTTAGATTGCTCGCTCCTCAAGCATAATAAACATGATAGTAGATTCGTTCAAAGACGTAGAACCTAAACCACTAATATAGCTTTAGTAAGCTCGTAACAAAATACTACAATAAAAAATATAAATTAAAGAGCTTTGCTATAGAAAAATTAATTATACTCTTAATTAAAATTTTAAAGTAAAAGAGATTTAGCAAAAAGATATTGCACAAATATATTAAATTGTTTAGAATTAAAAATAAGATTAAAATACAACTTTATTGTCTTATTCTACTTAATATCTATCGAATTTCTAATACTTTTTATATTTTATTTCTAAAGCTATACTTGTACTACGCTAGCAATAAATAAACAAAATAAATATTGCAAGTTTTAAAACTTATTAACAACAAAATTTAATAAAAGATTGAAAAAATCTTAGATAAAACTAAGTTAAAGATATGGATATAATATAAAATTAAATAGATAAATTAAGACAAAAATATAATTAATAATTTAAAAAAAAGTTTTTAGATAATATTAATAAGTTGCAAAAGAGTTTTAAAAAACAAATATATAACAAATAAAAATAAAAAGATAACACAATATATATTGCAATAACAACAATTATATTAACAATAATTTGCTTAATAAAATATTGCGCAACTATTATTATATTATTGTTATATAATTAAGTAATAAAAAAAGAATTCTCTATTTTGTTATATAAGATACTAGAAATAATAAAATTATCTCACTTAATTTAAATACTTAAAATATAGTTTAAAAATATAACTATCTTATTATTGTTTATTAGTTAACAATATATTGCAACAATTTAATAAGTTTCTAATATTTTATCAAATTTATCTTAGAACAATTAAAGAAAACTCTTAAATTAATTTAAAAATATATTATTAAATTTTTTAAAATTATTTATAAACAAATCTTCGAAGTTGTTCGAAGTACTTATATTATTTTAAAAAAAACAAATTGTAAAAAAATTATTTTATTTAATTATTTTATCTTTATTACAAATTTGCTTTTGTTATTTATATATATTTTGATATTTTTTATTTTTAAAAAAAATATAAACAAATAAAATACAAACAAAATTGAAATAAAATTTATTATATTTTTATTTAATAACTTTATTAATAATTTAAAGTTACAAAAAGATTTAATTGCAAAATTGTAAAATTTTGCAAAAGACTTTTTTAAATTTATTTAATCTAAATTAATAACAAATTTAAAAACAATTTATTTTAGCTTTGTTTTCTTTATTTCTATTAATAACTTATTTTTATTTTTGTTTTTATTTTATTTTATTTTAAATTTTAAATATATATTAGTAAAATATTAAAAAACAAATAAAAATACTTATTTTTAATATTTTTTGAAACAAAAAATTAAATAAATTGTAACAAAAAATTTATTTTAAATTATTTTTATTTTTGTAAACTTTTGTTTAAACTTAGTTTAATATTTTTAAACAAGAATTAAATTTTGTTTGAATTAATAAATACAAAATTTTGTTTAATTTATTATTAATAAAATAAATTCTTTATTATATTATTAACTTTTTATTATACAAACTATACTTTTTTATATATATTTTATTATTTTAGAAATTAAATTTTTTATTCTAAATCTTTTGCAATAATTAGTAATAAGATTTTTTATTTAATCTTAAAAATATATAATAAACTAATAAATATTAGTAATTATTATATTGTAAATATAAACAAAATTTATTACAATATAGTAATTTAATTTGCGATAAAAAAATTTGCAAGAAATATATATATATATTTTTTTTTTACAAATATATATTTATTTATTTACGCAAGTTATATATAAAAGATTATTATAGATTATAATATATTAATATTATAGACAATAAAATATTAAAATTATTTACTTTTTTAATTTTTTAATTTTTTAAAAAATATAATTAAAACAAAAAATATATTAATTTAAGATTTGTATTATATATATAAACTTTATATATTATTATTTTTGCAATAGTTTATTTATAACAATAAAGTAATTGCAATTAAAAAAAAAAGAAGAAGAAAAAAAAAAAAAAGAGAAATAACAATATTTATATTTATAATTTATTTAGTATTTGCGCAATACTAATTTTATTTTAAATTTTATTTAGAATCTTAATAACAACAAATAACAAAACCATAATATATTATAAATTGTTATTGTTGCTATTATATTATTTTATAAATTGTATTAAGTTAAAGTATAAATTTATTTCTATTAAATAGAAGACTTTTTTTCTTTTAATTTTTAAAAAGATTTAAAAAGATTTTTAATAAATTTTTGTAATATTAATATTTAGTAGACGCTTTTGTTTTTAATAAAACTAATATAATTTCTTATATTACTAAAAATTAATACTTTAAGAGAAAAGATAATTGTAATATTATAATATTAACAACGCGCTAGCGTCTTAAGATATAATAAGATATATAATCTTAAATATCTATAAAAGTCTTAAATAATACAATATTGCTTTCTAATTAGATAGCGAGAAATAGACTTGCACGTTATAGCAAGTATTAGATAAAAAGAAAGTTTGTTTTTTGTTGTTTTTTAACAATTAGTTCTACTACTATTTATCTTATATAGTTGAGATATAGTAATACAAGTTTATTATATTTTTTATTTTTTATATCTTAGTATATTAACAAGAAGCAAACATATTTATAATTTAAACTACTATTATTATAACAAATACAAAAAAAGACTAAGTTTTATTAATATCTTGTAAACAAAACAAAAAAGACAAATAAAAGCAATAAATCTAATTTTAGTAAAAGATTAAATTTAACTTTTTGATAACAAATATTAAATTATAGATTTAATTAATTTAAAAACTAAGATAAATCTTATTAATTATATCTATATAATACAATAGAAATTGCAATTTATACTTGTTATTTTATTAATATTAAATTTTTTTAATAGCAATAATTGCTTCTATTATAATATCTATAAGTTAATCTATTATTTAATTAACTTATAAGATTATTATTAAGAATATATTAATTTGTTTTACTTAATAAAATATGTAGAATTTAATTTTATATTAAATATATTAATACTATCTAAGTAAAACATATTAATTAATTCGAAGAAACAAAGCTAACAATTTAAGATTACAAATAAAAAATTAAAGATAGTTAATCTTAAACAATTTATTTTAGATTTGATTAAATATAACACAATTTATACAATTGTTTGCGCAAGCATTACAAAGATATTAAACAAAAAACTAGCAAAGTTTAAGATTCTTAACAAATTAAGAAATCTAAAAGATATCTATAATAATAAATTAATTAAAATTTTATTAAAATTAGAAAAAGAGAATTATATTATTAAGTTTTAGAATAACGAAAAACTATAATTTATATCTCTTTATAATCTTTTATAGAATAAGCTAACAATACTTCGACAATATTTTAATAATTTATTAGCAAAAAATTAAATTAAGTATTTGATTTTGTCTATAGATATCTCTATTCTATTTATATTAAAATCGAACAATAAATTATATTTATATATCGATTATAGAGATCTAAATACAAATATTATTAAAAATTGTTATTTGCTACTTCTAATTACAAAAACGCTAAATTATCTATATAAAGCAAAACACTTTATTACTTTAAATCTAAAGAATATCTATTATTGTATTTGTATTAAATGCAATAATAAGTAAAAGATAACATTTTGTATATATTATAAATATTCCAAGTATTAAGTTATATTATTTAAACTAGCAAATATATTCGCAACTTTTTAAATCTATATTAATAAAATATTGCAAAAGCTAATTAATATAATCTACGTAATTTATATAAATAATATACTTGTATATAGCAATAATTTAGTAAAGTATTAATATTATATTAGATAAATACTAGAATCTCTTTGCAAATATTTGTTGTATATTAATTTAAAAAAGTATAAATTTAATATTATAAAGATTAGATTTCTAAACTTTATTATATCTTTTAAAGATATATAGATAAACTTAAAAAAAATTAAAAAAATTAAAAAATAATTTAAATTAAAAATTTATTGCAAATTTTAAATATATTTACAAACTTTCTAAACTTTTATAAATACTTTATATATTATTATTTAGAAAGAATTGTCTCTTTTACTAATTTATTAAAAGAAAATAAAAATAGCAAAAAATATAACTCTTTTGTTTAATTAAATAAAGTAAAGTAAATATTTTGTTAACTTTGCAATATCTTTATATTAACTTTACTACTTTATTATTATAATTTAAACAAGAAAATTAAAGTAAAAATTAATATATTTAACTTTGCAATTGCAAATATTCTAAGTTAACAAAATAACAATAAAAATTAATATCTAATAATATTTTAATTGCAAAAGATAATTCTAGCAAAGCAAAATTATAAAATATATAATTAAAAACTACTAGTTATTATAGTTATTTTTAAGTAATAGAGATACTATCTAAAAAGCAATATTTATCTTATCGAAATATAATTAAATTATAATAATCTTAAAAAAATTATAAATTAAAAGAAGCTAAACTTAAAATAAGCTTGCTAGATACTTAAGTTAGTTATTTATAATTTTAAAATCTTTTATTGTTTAAATAAAAAAAATCGACAAATAGATTGTTAAGATATTTTAATTATAAAGAGATTTTATTATTAAATACAAGATTGTTGTTAATATTGCAAAACAAATTATTATTATTATTTAATAAAAGTTTGTTAACACAAAGTAAACAAAAAATATTAAGTAATTTAACTTTTATATTTTAAAATAGATTAATATTGTTATTTAACAAAAAGTTATTAACGCAAAGCAAATAAAAGATGTTAAATAATTTAACTTTTATATTATAACTAATAAAAGTATTTATTAGTAACACAAAAAATTTGTATTATAAAGTAGAAAGAAAGTTTTTAAAAAACTAGTATATTTATTTTAATTAACTAATATATAGATTGTTATCTTAAGTAGACTAATCGTTCGAATCGGTTTTTCTTCAAAATCTATAACCCGATCCGAAAGTTATATCTAATTAGGTCAAGTTTTAATCTAATATAGTTAGTGTTTTTATAATTTATGCAATTTGGTTTCAACTATTGGAACCAAATAATTAGTCTAAATTCTTAAGAAAAGTAATTAAAAATATACTAGAAAAATTATATAAAAAATTAATAAAATTAATAAAATTCTTAATAAAGAATCTCTAAATTAAAAATAATTAAGTCGAAAAGATTTAAATTAAGATTAAAAAATTGTTTTATTGTAAACAAAAAATATAAGTTTTAAACTAAAAGAATCTTATTAAATATAACAAATTACTTTATATTTTAAAAAATATAGCTATTAAAGAAAAGTTAATTTGCAAAAATTATAATAATTTTTAAACAAAATATTTTAAAATTAAGAAAACTTTAAATTTATTTTAGCAAAAGTATTTTTAACTTGTTTGCGCTAAATAGATAAAAATATATATTAAAATATATAATATTTATTAATATATTAAAGTTTTCTATTATAAATTATATAATAAGTTTCGATTTTTACTTATTGCAAAAAAGTTATAGAAAAGAATTATTATAAACTTTGTAACAAGTTTGTTATTAAACAAGTATTATAAAGTTATATATAATTCGATTTTCGTAATAATTTATTATTGTACAAAAATAATTAAATATATATTTATAATTACTAGAATTAATATTGCAAAGTTAGCAAAAATATTTTTTAATAAAATTGTTTTATATTTCGAAACATTAATTAATATAATAAACAACAAAAGATTTATCTTTACTAATATTTTTTAATTTGTTATATATTTTTATATATAAATTAAAAGACAATTAAGTATTGTCTTTTATTCTTAGATAAATAATCTAATTAGATAACAAAACTAAACTCTTAAATATTATTTTCGCATTTATATTAATATTAAATAAACAAAATAGACAAATCTATTGTTAATAATAAAATTTATTTATAACAATTATTATTATATTTTAGTTAAAGTTTTATTGTTCTATTTAATATATAATTATTACTTAAAGATTTATTATAAAGTTAAGAACAACTTTAATAAAAATAAAATATTATTAATATAAAAACATATAAAATAGCTTTATAATTTAAGAATTTTTTTAATAAAATATCTTAAAAATACTTTCGCGTAATACACAAAATATTATAATAAAAAATATAAATTAAAAAGCTTTGTTATAAAGAATTAATTATACTTTTAACTAGAAATCTAAAGCAAAAAATATTTAGCAAAAAAATATTATACAAATATATTAAATTGTTTAGAATTAAAAATAAAAATAAAATATAAATTTATTGTTTTACTTTATTTAATATTTTTTATATTTTATTTTTAAAATTATATTTGTATTGTATTAACAATAAATAAACAAAATAAATATTGCAAGTTTTAAAACTTATTAACAACAAAATTTAATAAAAAATTAAAAAATTCTAAATAAAACTAAGTTAAAAAGACAAATATAATATAAAATTAATTAAATTAATTAAGACAAAAAATATAATTAATAGTTAAGAGAAAACTTTCTAAATAATATTAATAAATTGCAAAAGAACTTTAAAAAACAAATATATAATAAACAAAAACAAAAAAGATAGTAGAATATATATTGCAATAATAACAATTATATTAACAATACTTTATTTAATAAAATATTGCGCAATTATTATTGTATTATTATTACATAAACAAGTTACAATAAAAAAATCTTTATTTTATTATATAAGATACTAGAAATAATAAAATTATCTCTCTTAATATAAATACTTAAAATATAGTTTTAAAAATACAATTATTTTATTATTGTTTGTTAATTAATAATATATTAGAACAATTTAGTAAACTTTTAATATTTTATTAAATTTATCTTAAAATAATTAAAGAAAACTTTTAAATT
>JAABUS010001233.1_pt1 | contig 57675 bp, 55 predicted proteins | sample 5560161 | NCBI WGS metagenome assembly JAABUS01 (sample SAMN10711885, study PRJNA513376) | rock metagenome | isolation source: Antarctica rocks | place: Antarctica: Victoria Land, Trio Nunatak nord | collected 2016-01-04
GGCTCAACAGCTACCGCGACGACATGCCCCCCGCCGAGCTCGAGGCCGCCTACTACCGTCACCACCAGACCCGGCCACCGGCCGAGGTCTCAACCGTGTGAGTCTCCGGACACGCCGGGGCGGTTCACCTGAACATCTGGTCGTGATTGCCACCAACGCCCGAGCTGTGCACGGGGTTTGCGCGTAGGGCTGCGCGGACGAGTTGGGCACCGCGGGAGGCGATGGCGGGTTCCGGTCGCGGTACGGGCGGATCGTCCGTGGCGCCCACGAGCGTCTGTGCTGGCGTGGTGTTCCACCAGGGGCCGGGTGCGGTCAGTCGCATGGGGCTGGTGGTGGTGCGGTCGGCGGCGATCGCGAGCAGTGCTGTGGCGGCGTCGGTGGCGGGCCAGCCGTGGTGGGTGACGGCGGCCTCGAGTGCGGCGAGAACTTTGCGGCGGCTCCACGGGGTTATAGGGCGGGTGAGGCGGCGGCGGTGGTCGTGGAGTTGGCCGATGAGGGCGCGGAGGTCGGTGATCCCGCAGGCGTCGAGCAGCTCGGCCTCCGTGTCTGCGGCCTCGCTGGTCGGGTCGCCGTCGACCGGCATCGGCTGCGGCGCAGGGGATGCGGCGGAGGGGATGGGGTGGGGTGGTGTCTGGGTAGGTGGCTTTCTGTCCTGCCCGATTCCTGCGGCCATCCTGGCCGCACCCGTGCGGCCGGGAGTGGCCGCACCTCTGCGGCTATCGCTGTATCCGAGGCGCGTCGTTGCCGCTGGTGGCGACAGTTCCCGCGTGTGGGGAGGGGCCGCAGCGGTGCGGCTCCCGCGTGGGGGGATGGCCCTACTGGCGCCGGGTGAAGCGGTGAGGAGGTGGTACCGATTGGTCAGAGCCCGCCCCGTCCCGGTGGCCCGGTGCTCGACGGCGAGGGCGCCCAGGTCCTCGAGCTCTTTGAGAGCGCGGTCGATGGTGTCGGTGGACTTCTTGTGCAGCCGCGCGGCGAGCGTTGCCCGGGAGGGCATCCGGTGCCCGGTGGTGTTCCCGTAGCGCAGCAGGACGCAGTACAGCCGTAGGGCGGTGTCGCTGATCTGGGCGTCGATGACCCATTCCGGGACTGCGGCGAAGGGGCTGTCGATGACCAGGCTGGTCGGGCGGGGTCCCCGGACGGCGGGTCGCGTCGCGTTGTCCGGGGGTTCGAGATGGGTGCCGTCACCGGCCTGGGGAGGGGACGGTTGGGCACGGGTTGGGAACGGACGCGCTACTTCCAAACAGCACTGTTCGGACGCAACGGTGCGCGCTGGATCGGCAACAATCGTCTGACCTGCGGGGCTGGCACTCACTGGTCCTCCCCGGCACTCCCTTGGACGGGGAACCGCGGACTTTTAATCCGCGGGTTGTGGGTTCGATCCCCACGGGGCCCACAAAGACACCTAGTCAGGCGCCTGTGCACATGCGAGAGCCAGGCCAGCCCGGGCGGTCGCTGTCACGATGCTGTCACGGACGGCCATTCAGACCACCACCGCGAGCGCGGCCGGCGGCTCATCGTCACCCCGGCCGCGAGGGTCCGAGATCCCTTCCAGCGCCGATGCAGCGGCCTCGTCCACGACCCGACGACCCATGTAGACGTCCTGCGTCATCGAGATGCGGGCATGTGATCTGCCCCGCGTTTCTCGGACATGGTCGCTTGCGCTTTCAGGCCGCTGCTCGGTAGCCGGCATGGGTTTCGCTGGGGGTCTGGTAGCCCAGGCCGGAGTGCAACCTCGTCGTGTTGTACCAGCTGTCGATATACCTGGTGATGTTGCGGATTGCGTGCGCCCGGGTCGGGTAGACGGTGCGGTGGACACACTCATTCTTGAGGGCCGCGAAGAAGGACTCGGCCATCGCGTTATCGTAACAGATCCCGGTCCTCCCGGTTGAATGGCGCAGGCCGAGGTCGACCAGGGCGGTATGGAAGTCGGCCGAGGTGTAGTTGCTCCCGCGGTCGGTGTGGAAGATGGCTTGGTCGGCCAGTCCGGTGGCGGCGGCCCGCCGGATGGCGGTGGTGATCAGCGGGGTGCGGTAGTGGTCGTGCATGGCGTGGGCGATGACCTTCGTGGAGTAGCAGTCGATCACCGTCGCCAGGTACAGCCACCCTTCCCATGTCGGGATGTAGGTGACGAGCCGCGACGAGTTTGTGGCCCGGGGCGTCGGCGGTGAAATCGCGGCCGAGAAGGTCCGGGATCGGACCGGCCGCGGCGTCGGCGCGGGTCAGCCCCCCGCGGCTGGGACGGGGCTGACAGGGTAGGAGTCCCAGCTCACGGGCCGGGTGGCGGACCAGTTCCTGGCCCGCGGCGACCCCGCGGCGGACCAGCGCGGCGTGCAGCCGCCGGTAGCCGTACGTCTCGTCGGAACGGGTGAACTCCCCGGTGATCAATGCCTTGAGGGTGTCTCGGCGCCGGGCGGTCGCGGAATCCGGCCGGGCCCGCCACGAAGAGAACCCGGACGTTGACACGTCCAGCCAGCGGCACATCAAGATGACCGGGAACGGGCAGTTCGGCTCGGTGAGCGTGGTGTCGACGAACTCGTACTCCTCGCTCACCGGGGATCCTGGGCGACCTACGCTGCGGCTTTTTCCAGGAACTCGTTCTCCAACTTCACCTCCCGGTACTTGCGCTCGAGCTCACGCAGCCGGGGCCCGTTCGCCCACATCAAGGCCCGGTTCCTCCCCGACATGGTCCCGGCGGTAGACACTCACCCAGTTACCCAGGGTTCCCTCCCCGATCCCCAGCTCCCGCGCCACCGAAGCGATCGGCCGCGACGATTCGATGACCAGTCGGACAGCGTCCTCACGGAACTCTGGGCTGAACGCCCTCTTTGCTCGACTCACGACCTGACCTCTCATCTGAGTGGAACGATTGTATCCACTGTCCGAGAAACGCGGGGCACCTCACATGGCGCGCGCTTACAGCTACGCCGCCCAGGACGACGACGCGTTAGCTCAACTGCTGGACGCGGAGCGGTCCGCACCGTAGGTCGTGCGGCACAGCGCTGCGGTGCGAGAGACCGTCAAGACCTTGCACCGTCGATCACCGAGAACGGCCGGTCGGGGCACGGCACTCCTGGCCTTGGCAGATCGTTGCCGAGCGATCGAGTGACGACGATAGCCGTCATCGCCGCCGGGGCCGGCGGAGTCGAGACCCTCCGCAGCGGGCTCATTGAACCGCTTCTCGCTGAGGGCCACACTGTGGCAATCACGCTGACGCCGACCGCCGGTGAGTGGCTGCGGGCACTCGGCGAGGTGACTCGGCTTGAAGCCCTCACGGGTCTTTCGGTCCGCGATCGCTCCCCATTGCCCGGGGAGCCAAGCCCGCACCCATTGATCGACGTCTACGTTGCTGCGCCGATGACGGCCAACTCGACAGCCAAAGTGGCTCTCGGCATCGCCGACAACCAGGCGGTGACCGTGCTGAACGAGAACATTGGCCGGGATGCGCCCATGATCTTGTTTCCCCGGGTCAATGCTGCCCACGCCCGCCACCCGGCCTGGTCCAGCCACCTGGCTCGACTCCGATCGGCCGGCGTGGAGCTTGTGTACGGCGACCACGTCTGGCCCCTCGCAGAGCCGCGCACAGCCGGAGAACGCGAACTCCCCTGGGCAGCGATCCTCAGCGCCATCAAGCAGCACTGCTGAATCTGCCTCTACTTAGTCAAGGGCGGCTCCGCCGCGCTACCGCTGCGGTCCGTGTCCTCGCTCGCTGGCGCTCGCTGCGGGCCGGTCCTCGCGCCAGCCGCCCGAAACTGTTGGTTATTCGCGTTATTAAGCATCCGGTTTGTGTACTCAAAGAGCATGTTGCGCACCTGGTCATGCAGTGTCAGGTAAGCCTCCCGGTCCAGTTCTAGGAACTCGCCATGAGCTATCGTGTTCCGCCTGTGCACCAATTCCTTATCTATCACGTGGTATTTTGTCGCAAACGTTCTTTCAGGTATACCAATTCGGCATAGGATATCGCTCAGGACGGCGCTGCTGAGATTTGAGTCCGTGCGCACCATGTCGCTAGGCACTCGCGCCGTTTCGTGCATTCGCTCGCGAATGAACTCAGCAAACTCTAGATGTATAAGCGCCTTGTTCGAAGACTGCACCGTATCCATTCGCGCACGAAGAGCAGTCGCGAGGAGCGCCGGACTCAGATCCCTGTAGGGAATCTTAAGAGTGTTCACGAAATCGAGGTAGAGTCGGCTAATTGCTTTGATCCATCCCTCCCAATGCGCGTAGAGGATGGTGACTCCGGATCTGATCGCGAGAACGCCAGCTGGGCCATCTTGCCGTCCAACCTCCATGCGAATAGTGGAGAGCTCACGCTTGCGCCAGATCGTTTCAAGGTCCACACGATCACTCAAGTCATTTAAAGTTCGTATTTTCATTGGCTTAATTGGCGAGGAGCGAGCGGCCCTTGGGAAGCATAATCACTAGGCGATCCTCAGTGGATTTCCCGGTGGCAAAGTTTGACTGCATGTCAGGCTGCTCCCAGAGCTCTTTGGCAGCAGCACCGAGGTCACTCCTGTATGGAAGCCCTTTTGCGAGGAGGTATCCCAAGCCGACCCCGAGCACTTCAAAAGCAGTATTGAGGAAGCCGCCCTGAAAGCGGCCCTTGGCCGCCACCCACTTCCGGAATACATTCTCGTCGGCGGCAGCAAGGAGATCAAACGCTGAGTTGAATGTGGTCTCAAGCCGGGCGGCATCTGTGGCGTGGCTTTCGGCTAAGGCGAGGGAAGCAGTCTCAAGACCGTCCTGGAAATTGCTGAGGAGTTTCCGAGAGGGATGCTCGAGTTCATGCAGCCACAAGAATCTCAAGACCAGCTCCTCGTCGTACTTCGACTCGATATCCCGATCAGCGAGGCGGGTAGTGGCGATGAATGACTCGCGGCTAGCCAACACTTGAAGCCATTCTACGAACTCGGGATTGACGCCAACCAGCGTTGCATTCCTAATTTCCTGCGCACTAAGCGGAGTCCCGAAGCTGTTCAGGCGCTGAAAAAGATCGAACTTGGTCGAGGTACTCGACTCCCTACGGATGATCTTCACGTCGAGCTTGGACCGCTTAATATCTAGCCTCTGGGCATCACTCAGCGCTTGGTCCGCATCGCCCGACCACAACTTTCCCTGCATAGATGGAAGGTACTTGGTGGCAGCAAGCTGCAAGGGTGGATAGGCGTCGTGGTCCAAAAGGCCTTGCATCTGAAGCAGAGTCGAAACGCGCTGAAGCCCATCGACTAACTCCCAGCGACCAGCATCATCCTGCGCAACGAAGATTGAGGGGATCGGAATTCCTAGCAGGATGCTTTCGATCAGCCGCGACTTCTGGGTCATATCCCAGCGGAAGAGCCGCTGGAACGCCGGGCGTATGATGAGCTCACCGTCCCGGTACATGTTCGTCAACTCACCGATGCTAACTGGGTAGCTGTCAGTTGAGATCGTCCGACGAGCAAGTTTGAGCTCGGCTTCTAAGACGTCTTGATTTACCGTATCGCTCGGGTCCATCTACTCTCCTCGCTTCAATGCTGTCCGAATACGATGGGCCCTGAGCAGGTGATAACGGCTAGCGACCGCCTGAGGACCGACCGGGGAGGTACGCACGAACCTCGCCCTAGCTCGACAGCATCGCACGTAGTCGTCGTCAGCGGGTTGGCACCGGTCGCTGCGAGACCTCAGCGCGCCCACGCGTACCCGCCCAAATGCCCCCTATGCCTGAATCGCAGCACCAGTCCAAGGTTCGTGGCCGCGACAATCGACAGGAGGGGCAACCGAGTCATGACAGCCTGACCGGGCAGCCAATCGTCACCGATCGCGCAGGTCTCCGAGCATATGCATGGGCACAACTGGGTCTGACCGACGGTGCCGCAGCCGTGCTGGGCTGCGATGGTATGGAGGTAGTCGACGCCCAGCGGCGCGTGTGCCCCCAAGTGTACCCCCCCTGCCTCCCGCACGGAAACCTGACGACCACTCCCCGCACGCGAAGCACGCCGTGCGATTCCGCTACCAGCGGCGCCGCCAAGCCTTCGCAATGAGAAGGGCAATCTTGGACCGGGTGCTGTCACGGTGCTGTCACGTAGCCATCGAGGACTGCCGCGGATGTCCGCAGCTGCCGCCGTGTTCGGAGGCTAGGAACAGTCGCTCGTCCGTACCCGGCGTCCCGTTCCTGTCTTTCCGCGGGTTGTGGGTTCGATCCCCACGGGGCCCACCTCCCCTGAGTTGCGCTCTTGCCATCAGCACACTCCTGGGGTCGCTCGACCTCGCCCCGGTTGGAGCGGACTGGGCTCGGATCGCGCGGGCCGCGCAACGGGCGTGCAGGTCGGGTGGGTGAGGGACGAGGGGTGCGGTTACGTTCGCGAGGTGACCAATGCAGCTGAGGGTGTGGACGTCCGCCGCCGGGCCGGCTGGTTGCCGGACGGCCAGGAGGACTTGGAGGCATGGCTGGCCGGTCACCGGGAGCGGGTGGAGGCCAAGGGTGACGACGTGGTGCTGCACCCGGTGCTGATCGAATTCCAGGAGCTGATCGCCGCCGACCCGGTGATCCGCATGTACATGGAGCGGATGATCGCCGAGGTCCCGCGCGGCAAGCAGTACAGCAGACGGCATGTGCACGACGTGCCGGACCTGCTGCGGCTGATCAACGAGGTGCTCACGATGGCGCCGGAGTTCAGTGAAGACTCGATGGTGATCACCCCGCTCGGAGCGATCTTCGACTGGGCGGCAGGGACTTTGGCCGGGTTCGCCGCGTTCCGTGACCCGCGGGTCAACGCGATGCTGAAGAAGATCCTGACCGCTTGGTGTGAGTTCCTGACCAGCGCTGACTCGTGCTATGTGCTCAACGACTCGCCGTCGGGGTGGCGGTCCGCTGCCGCCCGGGACGCGATCGGGATCGGGCAGTACCGGCATGACCCCCATGACGATCATTGGGGCTTCGCGTCGTGGAACGACTTCTTCACCCGACGCTTCCGGGACGGGGAGCGCCCCGTCGCCAGCCCGGACGACGACAAGGTGATCGTCAGTGCGTGCGAGTCCACGCCGTACGGGATCAGCAGGGACGTCCAACGCCAGGACCGGTTCTGGATCAAGAGCCAGCCGTACTCCCTGCAGGACATGCTTGCCGGAGACGAGTCGGTCGACGAGTTCGTCGGCGGGACCGTCTACCAGGCCTATCTGAGCGCCACGAACTACCACCGGTGGCACAGCCCGGTCGCCGGGACGGTCGTGCGCGCGTTCGTCCGGGACGGCACCTACTACTCCGAGGCCGACACCGAAGGCGCTGACTCGGTCGAACCCCAGGTGTCCCAGTCCTACCTGGCGCACGTCGCAACGCGGGCGATCATCCTCATCAGGGCTGACGACCCCGCCATCGGGCTGGTGGCGTTCGTGCCGGTCGGCATGTCCGACGTGTCGTCCTGCGTGATCGGGCCGGACGTCAAGCCCGGCCACCATGTGGGCAAGGGCGCAGAGCTGGGGTACTTCCAGTTCGGTGGCTCGACCCACTGCCTCGTGTTCCGTCCCGGCGCCATCGCCGACTTCGCGTTCCCGGCCATACCCCAGCCCCACGACCCGCACTCGCCGCTGGTACACGTCGGCTCCCGGCTCGCCACCGCCACCTGAACACCGCTGTAGATCGCCGACCCGGCAGTTGCTGCGCACCTGGTGGTGCGGGTGAGCCGTCTGCGTGTGGTGCATGAGCCCGCCGACCAGGCTGGTGTTATCGGACAAGGCGCCGGTCAAGCGCCGTTGGCTCGACTTGTCGTTCGTCACCGTCCGCCTGGTCGGCTACGTCGCCGTGCTGCTGGTCTTCCTGCCGCCGGGCAAGGCGTTGACTTCGGGGCTACCCGGGTTGGGCCCGAACGCGTGCGTCCCTGGTCCCGGGAGCCGACATGTGGCTGCCAGCTGTGCCGACTGGCTGCTCGACAATGGTGACGTCCATCTGACTGCCGTTCTGTGTGGATCGATGGGGACTCTTCAACGGTCCTCTTGGTCGGCGACGGTTACTGCCGGAACAGGCGGCGCCGACGGACCGGCGGCCGCGGTACGGGTATCGGCGCGTTGCTCGGCCACGGTGAGCGTCGGCGTCATGTGCCGACTTGTGTCTGACCTGGGGGGCCAGCACCGGCCCGTTGCGCGCCTGGTCCTTGCTCGGGTGGTCAGACGTGCGGGGATTCGTCGCCCGCTTGTTCCGTTTCAGAGTCGTTGGTCGTGACGGGGAAGCGAGCCGGTTGACGACCGGCCCTCGTCGTCTCGGGGTCGCCCGTTCCGGCATGGTCCTCAAAGGTGCATCCGCAACTGGGGCCTTGACAAGGTTCCCGCGCACCGTCACGTCGACCTGTGGCGTCTGGGGGTTGGCGATCGTGGCGCACAAGTGTGTGACGGTGGCTGCGGCCAAGTAGTCGATGTCCTGACGCAGCGTGGTTAGCGGTGGGATGGTGTATGCGGCCGGCTGGGTTCCGCCGAACGACACGATCGCCACGTCCTCTGGGATCCGGAGGCCGAGTTCGTGGCAGGCGTAGATGGCACGGATTGCTTGGGCGTCGGAGGTGACGAACAGCGCCGAGGGACGGCGCCCGTGCAGCGCCCAGGGTCGGCCGCGCTCGCTGAGCAGCAGTGAGCGGCAGAGTCCCCTCCTGCTTCCGACTGCTCGGCGACCGCGAGTAGCTCGTCGCCGTGGGCGAAGCCTGTGGAGCGCTGCTGGTGGCGCCAGCCCGCGATGCGGGGGCCCTCCACGGTGATCTACGGCGGTCCGCCGATGCACCCGATCAGGCCGTGACCGTGACGTTGCAGATGTTCGACCGCCGTGGCCGCGTCGGCGGCCTCGTCGGAGCCGATGCTCGAGAACTGTGTGTTGGTGTCAGTCCCCTCGAGACCCACGACCGAGAGCTCCTGCATCACCGGGGGGCCGACCGGGCCAGGGACACCCCGGAGCTGAGGACGAGGGCGTCGATCTGCCGGTCGATGAAGGCGTGGAGATAGGCCTCCTCACGGCCGCGGTCATTGTTCGTGTGACCGGTCAGCACCAGGTAGTCGCGGGCGTTGAAGCGCCGCTCGGCGGCCTCGGCCAGCTCAGCGTAGAAGGGTTGCGCTGGTTGGGCGTGAGGAAGCCGATGGACCGGGTGCTACCGCCGCGCAACGCGCTGGCGATGGCGTTGGGTCGGTAGTCCAGCTTCCGGATCGCCGCTTCGACCCGTTCGCGGGTCGTGGCTGCGACCGGTCGTGGGCCGTGGTTGAGCACATAGCTCACGACGGCGGGGGACACGCCGGCCAGACGCGCGACGTCGGACCCGGTCACAGCCATTGCCAAGACCTTGCGGTCAGGCCCTGACGGCTGGGGGTCGGGCCGGGTCGACCCCGAGGCCGGTCAGTGTCGGGTAGGACGACTGCGCTCCCGGGCTGGTCACCGCGAACGATCCGGCCAGGACGCCGATCTCCACGGCCCGATGTGGGTGCTCCCCGCGGGCCAAGCAGGAGGCCAGCGCCCCGACGAAGGCGTCCCCGGCACCGGTGGTGTCCACCACCTGGGCGATCGGCGGCGCAGGCACGTGGCCGGCGTCACTCTGGTCGGCCCAGTACGCGCCCTCGGCGCCGATGGTGACGACCACCGAGCGGACGGTCGCACCGAGCCGCTCGGTGGCCCGTGCCGCGGTCGCCGCGTCGGTGACCTTCCAGCCAACCAGCGCGCTGGCCTCCGCCTCGTTGAGCACGAGGGGGTTGCAGGCAGCCAGTACGTGCGCGGCCAACGGCTGGTAGGGCGCCAGGTTCAGTACCAGGCGGGCGCCGGCCCGCTCGGCTGCGGTCGCGGTGATGATGTCGGTGACGAGCTCGGCCTGGACGACGACCACGGCGCTGCCGGCATCTCGGGTCAGGCGTTCCACTGAGCGGGTCACCCGGTCGGCCGTCAGTTGGAAGTTGGCGCCCGGGATCACGGTGATGGAGTTCTCGCCTGAGTCATAGACCGAGACCAGCGCGAGCCCGGTCCGGCTGCGGTTGATGATCTCTACATTGCTTGTGTCGACGCCCTCGGATCGCAACTCACGCAGCAGGGCCGAATCGTCCGCGTCGTCCCCGATCGATGCGATGAAACTGACGTTGCTGCGTAGGCGTGCCGCCGCGACGGCTTGATTTGCCCCCTTTCCGCCGGGTTGCCGGCGAAGACTCTGGGCTATGACCGTCTCTCCCGGTCCAGGGGGGCAGACACTCCGACGATGTAGTCCAGGTTGGCTGAGCCGACGACGATGACAGCCGTCGGCGGGGTGGGTTCGATCATTTCTCTCCGCTCCCGATCGACAGGCGGCCGAAGAATCTTTGGAGCACGAAGATGGACACGGCTGGGACCAGGGACAGGATCACGGCGCCCGCGAAGTTCTCCCCGTAATTGGCGGTGTGCTCCCCAAAAGTGGAGGCCAGGGCGACCGGGGCGAGTTGTTTGTTCTTTTGCGAGACCATCAACAGGGGCCACAGGTAGGCCGTCCACTGACCCAGGAAGATGAGCAGGGCCGAGTTGGTGAGAGCCGAAGCGCTCATCGGGACGAAGACCGAGGCCAGGATTCGCGGTTCGGACGCTCCGTCGATCATCGCTGCCTCGCGGTAGGAGCGCGGGATCCCCAAGAAGTACTGACGCAGATTGAAGATCGCCAGCCCGTTGCCCAGCCCAGGCAGGATGAGACCGACCAGGGTGTTACCCAACCCCCACGTGGTGAACAATTGCGACAGCGGGATTGCGATCGCCTCGAACGGCACCATGAAACTGATGACGATGACTCCGAAAACCACCTCGCGGCCCCGGAACTCGAACACGCCCAGTGCGTACGCGGCCATCGCGGAGATGACCAGGCCGAGCGCAACCGAGACCAGGCAGACGACCAGAGAGTTGACGAGTGCGATGCCGAACCCGTCGCTGCCCAACAGACCGGAATAGTTCCCCAGCGTCAGCCTCGTCGGTATAATGAGGTTCCAGTTCACCGGCGACAGCGAGCTGAGGATGTCCAGGTTCGGCCGAAAGGAACCGAGCACGATCCACAGGGCCGGGACGATGAAGACGCAGCCGACGACGGCGGCCACCCCGGTGAGCACCAGCGAACCGGCGGTGCTTCGGCGACGACCGGTGCGACGGCGGCCCCCGTTGGTGCCGAGGGTCGCCGCGACGACGGGGTCCTGGGTCACCGTGTCCCCTCGGGACATCGCGGTCATCGGTCGGCCGTCTCGTCGCGCAGTAGCCGGAATTGCAGCACTACGAACACCAGCATGATCAGCGTCAGGATGACGATTTCGGCTGCTCCGGCATTGCGGCTGCCGTAGGAGTAGGTGGTCTGGTAGGCATCGAACATCAGCAGCGTGGTGCTGGACTGCGGGCCACCGTTGGTCAGCAGCTGCACGGGCACGAAAAGGACGAAGTTGGCCACAGTGTCCGCGACCAGGACGAACAACAGCGGTCGCTTGAGCAGGGGGATCGTCAGGCTCAGAAACGTACGGACCGGGCTCGCCCGGTCCAGGCGCGCCGCCTCGTACAACTCTGTAGGGATCGCGTGCAGGCCGCCGATCAGAAAGAGCATCCAGTAGCCGATGCCGATCCATGACGCGACTGCGATGATCCCCCCGAGAGCCTGGGATGCGGACGTGAAGAACGGCTGGGGGTTGCCGCCCAGTGCAGAGATGATCGCGTTGACCGGCCCGTTCGGGCTCAGGGCGGCGCCCCAGGCGATACACGAACCGACGATCGGAATGGTTACCGGGACGAAGACGAACGTTCGCCACACCCCTTGCAGCTTGATCTTCTGGGTCATCAGGACTGCGGTGAGCAGCGCGATGAAGATCTGCAGCGGGTTGATGATGACGTTGAAGACGAGCGTGCGCACGATGGTGTGAATGAAGGCCGGGTCACCAAACAACTGCCGGTAGTTCGCCAGCCCTGAGTACGCCGCTGGAATGATGCCGCCGGGGAAAGCCGTGTACAGGCTCCCCCACAGTGCCCTGCCAGTCGGGACCAGTCGTAGCACGACCAGAGCCACGATCGCGGGAGCGAGGAAGATCACCGTCCACAGCGTTTGCTGGCGACCGCCCCGGCGCCGCGCCGGCCTGGACCGGCGCCGCAGGTGGACGGGTGTCGAGGACGCGGCGATCGCCAACGTCACTTCCCCGCATATTTCGCCCAGGCCGTCTTCAGCTTCGTTGACGCCCCGGTCAGGGCGGTGTTGGCGTCGGTGCCGTTGCTGATATCGGAGAACGCGGCGTTGAGGATGGTCTCGAACTCCAGGTAGCCGATTGTCGAGGCCCGGTTGACCGCGGTCTTGGAGGTTTCGTAGGAGATGATCGCCGTAGCGTTCTTGCCTTCGGGTGACTTGAACACGCTCTTGGCGAAGTAGGTCTTCTTGCCCTCGACGTTCGCGGCCAGCTCCGGGTTCGTGCGGTACTTGATATACCCGCTGCCGTTGTCGATGGCCATCCACTTGAGGAACACTGCTGCGGCGTCCTTGTTCTTGCTGAACGGATTGATTGCCAGGGACCAAGACCCGGCCGCGGTGACCGGCTTGGCGCCCGCAAAGGTCGGCTGCGGCGCAACTCCCCATTTGACCTTGGAGACCTGCAACTCAGGTAGCAGCCACGGCCCCTCAACCATGTAGGCCGTCTTGCCGGCCACGAAGGCCGGGTCGGTCTGGTCCGCGGTCACGCCCCGGGTCGCCACTCCACTGGTGTACAGCGAGCCGTACCAGGTCATTGCCTTCACCCAGGCAGGCGAGGTGAAGTCAGGGGTCAGGTTGCCCTTGCCCGAGGCACCGACGGACCCACCAAGCGAGACCGGCAGGCACTCCAGCTGGTAATACCGGTTGGGCTGGCCGAAGAGGAAGCCATTTGGTGCCCCCGCGGCCTTGGCCTTGGCGGCTTTGGGGATCAGCTGTTCCCAAGTCATGCGCTTGGAAATATCACTGGAGGGAGCGCTCAGGCCGGCTTTGGCCAACAGGTCCTTGTTGTAGTACAGCAGCTGGGTTGAGTTGGCGATGGGCAACGCGTAAAGCTTGCCCTGGTATAGGCCCGACTCCCACGGCGCCGGGTCGAAAGACGACTTGTACTGCTCAAACGCGGCGGTGATGTCCTGGGCCTCACCGCGGGAGGCTAGAGCCGAGATGCGAGGCTGGTCGGCCCAGTACACGTCCGGGTCGCCCTGCTTGTTGGCCACATTGGCGTCGATCGTGCTGCTGAGGGAGTCGAACGGGACGGTGCGCCAGTTCACCTTAATTGTGGGGTGCGCCTTCTCGAAAGCATCGACGACGGGCTGCATGTTGTCAGCCTCGAGCGCAAGAATGCTGGTGACGTTCACGGTGGCGCTGGGGTCGGCGGACGGCACGGTGACCGCGTTCGTCGAGCCGGCCGTGGCGGCGGAGCCGGAGGAGCATCCATCGAGGGCAAGTGCGCCCGCTGCCGTCAGTGCGAGACCACCGAGGAACTGGCGGCGCGATGTGTCGGGATTCATGTTCGTTTCTCCTCGTCGTTGAGTGACGGACGGCCTGTCCGAGGGCGGACGGAAGTCAGCGGCTGGTGATGGACGTCAGGAAGTGCTCCATGAACCGGTCCGCGTCTACCGCGGTCGCGATCTGGCAGTTCGGCTCGGGTGCTCGATCGCTGGTCAGCAGGTCGGTGACCATCGCCCCGCGGGCGATGCCGTGACCGGTGACGATGTCGACGTATGCCGGCGTCCACGTCAACAGGTCAGGGTGCGTCAGGGCCGCCACCGCGAGCGGGTCGTGCATGGCGCACCAGCGGCCCCGCTCCGGGTCGCCGGGGTTACGGGCCGCCTGGTGCTCGATCCAGCCGGTCGTGAACTCCCCGGCGAAGGCGCTGAACCGGCCCGGCGCGGCGCTCATCTGCGCGGCGTGCTCACGGGTCAAGCGCACCTGCATCGTCACGTCCAGGCCGACCCAGCGCAGGTTGGCCCCGCAGTGCAGGACCGCGTGGGCAGCCTCCGGGTCGACCCAGACGTTGAACTCCCCAGGCATCGCTGACGTCAGCGTCTGCCCCAGAAAGATCCCGCCCATAACGACGATCTCGCGGGCGGCCCGGGCCAGGCGCGGCTCCATGGCAAGTGCTGCGGCGACGTTGGTCAAGGGGCCGATCGCGACGATCGTGATTTCGCCCGGATTGGCCATGACGAGCTCGACGATCTCGGTGGCCGCGTATCCGGGGGCAGGCTTGTGGTGCCCGTATCTTTCGGTGATCGCAGTTGGGGCTGAACGAGCCTTCGCGGGAGCGACCAGCGGGGCCGCCGCCCCGCGGACCACCCGAACGTCACCGCGGTCGAGACGTTCCAGGAGCTCGCACGAGAGCAGTGTTGCGGTCTCGACGTCGGTGTTGCCGTTCACGGTCGTCACTAGTTCGACCGTGATGTCCGGGTCGGCCTCGGCGAGGGCGAGCGCGAAGCCGTCGTCGATCTCAGAGCCCTGCTCGCCCATGGCGAGGTCGGTGTCGAGGATGATCCGGTGCACGTGAACTCCTTCGTCCAATGTGTCCTCAACTCGTGTTGCGTGCCAGTAAACACGAGTTGCGCCGGTTCCGGAAGGGCCGGGCAGCAGTCGAGCACGCGAGCAGTTGCGCGGATCGTCAGCTCTGCACTCGGGGATCGGGCCAGGTCGGTGGCCTCGACCGCTGGCGCGGTACGTCCACTAGGCAAACGTCGCGGCTACCGGCACAGGGTGACCGGGACGGAGGCTGCGGTGGTCGTTGGCCGGGCAGCCACGACGTCACCGCTGCCCCGGTCCGGGTCGCCGACGGGGCGGTGAACGACCAGTCGGCAGTGCCTGCAGCGACCCCGGCGGCGTTGCGGGTGTTCATGCCGGCCAGCTTCGGCGACCCTGGTCCCCCCGTCGCTGGCGTACACGGGGCCTCCGGCCGGGCGCGGGAGCAATGCGGCGGATCTGAGCCCTGTGCACGTGGATGGGCTGCGTCGCGAGGCCGGTGAAGCACGGGCTGCTCATTGACGGGCTGCTGTACTCGACGTACAACGCCGAGCTTCACGTCGACCTGCGCGGCCTGCGGCCGCCGCTGACAGGCCCGGCTTCTTCCCCTCCCGGTTGTCGAGTCTGCGGCCGTGGCCCCGGTCGCAACCCCGGGTCGCTGCGCTCGAACCCTGCGGGCGTTGGGGGTTGCCCTCCGGGCCTTCCCGGCCGCGGGCGTCTCTTCTTGCCGGGAGGGGGCGGGGAATGGTCAGCCACGCAGAGGCGCCTCCCAGGGCCCGGCAGGAGCGGGGTCCGCGATGAGCGTTCAGACCGTCACGGGGTCAGGGTCAGCACCGACCACCAACAGCAACACGACCAGGAAGGCGAAAGGCGCGAAGGGCGCGGGCGGGTGGTCGCGGGGCGGGGGAGGTCACCGGAGCAGCGGGCCGCGTGGTTGGCCGAGGTCCACGAGAAGCTGGCTGAGGCGGTCGCCGCGGCCGCGACGGATGCGGGGTACCGGGTGTGGCAGGGCCTGGGCCGGCAGGTCCGCCGGGGTGAGCGCGGGTTGACGATCCTCGCCCCGGTCCGCCGCCGGACCGCCACCGGCACCAGCGGCAATGAGAGCGGCGAGAGCACCGATCCGATCGAGGCTGCAGCTGTCGGGCAGAGCGGTGATCCGGTCGGGGAGCCGACCGCTGGCCCGGTGGGGCGGGTGCTGGTGGGGTTCACGGCGGTGACGATGTTCGACATCGCCCAGGCCGACGGGGACCCGCTGCCCGAGCCGCCGGCGATGAGGCTGGCCGAGGGTGAGGCGCCGGCCGGGCTGTGGGATGGCCTGGTCGAGCAGGTCCAGGCCCGCGGGTCCACCGTTGGCGGGGGCGACCCGGCGCCGGCGCTCGGGGTCACCCGGTACGCCACCCGCACGGTCGACATCACCCCGGACCTAAGCCCGGCGATGGCGTGTCACGTCCTGGCGCACGAGCTGGGGCACATCGCCGCCGACCACGAGACCCGGCAGGACGTTCCCCGCGGGTCCGGGAAGCCGAGGCCGACGGGATCGCGCACCTGATCACCACCAGCGCCGGGCTGCCCGGGCACGTCACCGTCGACTACGTCGCCGGCTGGACCAACGGGGACCCCACCGTCGGCCGCGCGACCGCCGCCCGGGTCGTCACCACCGCCGCCCAGATCATCGACGCCCTCCACCTCGACGACACCCCTACCAGCACCGACACCCAGGTGACCGGGCCAGCTCGAGGCGGTGACCGCGTGACGGCGGTCCGGCGGGAGCCGACCATGAGGCGCATGACCGACCTGGCCGCGCCGGACCTGGCGCCGCCGACCTCGGGCGTCCGCGCTCCGTCCTGGCCGAGACCGCGCGCTGGTACCGGGAACGGCTGCTCACCGACCGCCCACGGCTGGCCGTCGCCACCCTGGCCGACCGCGGCCTGGTCGACCTCGCCGCGGACACCCAGCCCGGGCGGCGCTGGCAGCCCGGGTACGCACCCACCGGCCGCGGATCCGCTGCGCTGGTGCAGCACCTACGCGGAACGAAGTTCGCCGACCGGGAGCTGTTCGACGCCGGCGTCGCCGTCCCCGGCCGGCACGGCGGGGTGATCGACGCCGTGCGGCACCGGCTCGTCGTGCCACTCACCGACGGCGGGGCTGGCGGGGTCGACGGTGGGGGAGTGGTCGGGTCCACCGCCCGCCGGCTGTCCGACGCCGACACCGCGGGTCCGAAGTGGGTGAACACCGCGACCACCGCCCTGTACCGCAAGGGCGAACACCTGTCGGCGCCCCGCAGCAGGCCGATCTCATCGCCGCGGGCCGCGGCCGGCCGGTCCTCGTCGAAGGCGCCGTCGACGCCATCGCCGTCAATCTCGCCGGGCACATCGGCCTCGCCGCCGGCGCCACCCGCCTCACCACCCACCACGCCACCGCACTCGAGCAGGTGCTCGGCGCCACGGGTGGTCCGCTGCTGCTCGCCTACGACAACGACTCCGCCGGCCAGGACGCCACCGCCCGCGCCGCGGACCTGCTCAGCGGCCTCGACGCCGGCGTCGCCAAGCTCCCGACAGGGCTCGATCCCGCCGACGTCCTCGTCGCCACCGGACCCGCGGACTGCGCCGCGCCCTGGCCGTGACGATGCCGCTCCTCGCCGCCGCCATCACCATTCGGCTGCAGCGCTGGGATGCCCACGCCGGAAACCCGGTCGCGCTCGTCGACGGCGTCCGCGAGGTCGCACAGCTGGTCACCGGCGTCCCCGCAGGCGACCGGGCGCGGCTGGTCAGCCTGATCGCCGGGCGGCTCCAGCTACCGGTCGACCTGCTGTCCGGCACGTTGCTTGACGCGGCCGCCCCCGCGTGACGGGCATCCGCTCACTCCGGGGGGTAGCTCGCCCCGTACAGCTCGGCGCCGGTGTTCGCGTCGACGAAGCTCAGCGCATCGCAGGGGGCCGGGGTGGCGGGCGTCCCCGTGGCGGTGGGTGGGTACTGGAGGGGGCCGACCGGCAGGCACATCATCCCGGTCCAGTGCAGGACGTAGACGAGGGTCGCGTCCATCAGCGGATCGATCGAACCGTCGGGCCGCGCGGTTCCGGCCTGCGGGGAGGTGGCGCGCGCGAGGGTGACCGTGGGCCGGTGTCCGCGGTCCCCGCATCCGTCACCGTTGTGTCCGCACACAGCCAGGGTGGCCGTCCACGGCCGCCGCGGGACGGCGGGACCGGGTGGAACGAGCCTGATGCCAGGTCCCGCGTACGTCGTCGGGGAGGCCAGCGGTCCGAGGTACCTCGGGCCGCTGGCCGTCGGAGTCGCGATCGAGGCCCGGGGCTGGCTGATTGCGTCGGCTGGCCCGAGGGCCGCGTTCGGTCCGGGCGCGGCGCAACCGCTGGCGGCGATCGCCAGTCCGAGGACTGCCGTAGCTAGTCGGCCCATCCCACTAGGACGCCACCGATGTGAGGACGGTTCCCCCTCACTTCATTCCCCGGGGTCAGGTGCCGACGCCGGTCGCCGTCGCCGGGTCGGTTGAGGGAACCGGCACGCTGGGTCGGCGCGTCCGATGGGTATGACGCGGACGCGGTGGTGGGTTGTCGTCGGTGCGGCAGTGGCTGTCGGCGCGGTTGCGGCCGGTCATGCGTGGGCCGTGAGCGCCGTCGACGTCGCCGTCGAGCCCAGCGCTACCGGGGCCGTCGCCACTGGTACGTCGGCGCCGCGGGTGAAGGTGGTCTGGCTTCCGACGGGTGCCTGTAGAGCCACCGGGTCCCTGACCGACAGCACCGGCAGCCAGGGCCGACGTCCGCGGGTCGCCAGCAACCCGGACACGGTTCGTCTGACGTGGCTACCCGGTCTGAACGCGAACCGGTCGAACTGCGCGGCCCGCACCACCTCCGCCGACGCGGCCGTCGCTCGCGGGCTCGCCGATCGGATCAATCACTCCAAGCCTTTCCCCGACGGGCCGATCTCGTGCCCTGCAGACCTCGGTCTCGCGGTCGTGGTCTCCCTGCACAGCCGGGTCGGATGGCAGAGCGTTCAGGTTGACACCACCGGCTGCGCCACCCTGATCGCCCCCGGCTTCACCCCGCGCTGGGCGGGCGAGGATCTGGTCGCCGACCTCCGCGAGCTCGGCCCGGCAGCGTGGCCGGGCGCCGCCTCCTGACGCCACTCGATCCCGCCGAGGCCGCAGCCGGGCCGGTCAAACGGGGATCCAGCCGTGTGGACTGGACTGGACTGGACTGGACCGGCGCCGGGGCAGGGCTGGTCGGTTCCACCTCGGCCGGTCGGTGGGCCAGCCCCTCGGTTGGACTAGTGCATGCGGCCCGCACGTCGAGGTCAGAGGCCGCCTCGGTCGCCGTCAGGTGGACTCGCCGGCGAGGCGTGCAAGGTCGTCGCTAAGTGCTCCCCGAGCGGCTTTCGCCTGCTTTCCCCAGTCGGCCAGTGCGGCGGAGGCGGCTGGATCGGTGCTGTGCTGTGGGTCCTCGAGGGCGGCGCCGGTAGAGCTGGCGGCCAGGACGTCGTCGTTGTGGGACCACAGCGGGTCATCGGCTGGGGTGCCCAGTGCGATTGTGACCGCTTTCTCGAGGTCCGGGGCGGTGACCGCGGAGTCTCTCCGTGCGGCGAAGGCCAGAGTCCTTGCGAAGGAGAAGACCGTATTGGCGAGAGTCTGGGCACTCATGACCCCTGCCTCCAGCAGAATCTCGGTCACGGCGTTGACCCGCGCGGTGTCCGGCGCAACCCGCCGACTTCGTTTCCGGGGCTGGGGAGTCGGTTGGTTCGAAATGTCGTCGAACCGGCTGGCGGCGAGTGCCGCGAGTCGGCGCGCGTCCGCGACCGGGAGGGCGGGAATGTGCAGGTGCTCTACCGGGCGGACCCACATGGTCTTAATAGACATAGATGCTGTCGCGAAGAGCGGGTGAGCTGTAGCAATCGTAGAGGACGCCGACCGAGTGGAGGTGTGCGAAGACGACCACCACGCCGCTACCGGTGGTCTTTGTCACGGCGCGTTCAAAGCTACTCCGGTAAGCGAGGGTGCCACTGGCCCTGTCGACGACGACCGCTCCGGTGTCCTCGTTGTGGAACTCCGCGCCCGCGGTGTACCCGACCGCTCGGTGGGTGAGGTACTGGAACCCGTAGGTGGCGCGGGTCTGGTTGCCATTGACGCGAGCGAGGTAGAGGAAGGCGGTCTCGCAGTTTCCGGGCACGTATGCCTGGGGTGTCAACGCGTTGCTCACCGACAGACGCGACCGACCGACGGTCATGGGTACCGAGATGACCGTGGTGTGTGCAGCGCTGCGGCCCGGCGCCGCTGCCGCGCCGCCCGGCTGGGCGAGTAGCGAGGCTGTTGCTGCCGCGAGGACAGCTGCCGTTGAAATCGTGCTCCGTCGGGGCATCATCGGACCTCCATGAGGACCGCGGTGGGGTGAAAGCTACGCTCGCTCGTTGGCCCGGACAAGGGGGTCCGGTCAGCGGCCAGCTCGGTGACACGGTGGCCTGGCGCGGGTGTCCAAGACCGAGCTGATCGAACCCCGCGGGCCCTGGCGGACGCTGGAGCAGGTCGGGATCGCGACGCTGGAATAGGTCGACTGGTTCAACCACCGCCGCATCAACAGCTACTGCAACGTTGTCCGTGGGGCGCAAGGTCACCCGTCGCGGGCAAGGACCAGGCTGGCCCCCGCACCATCCAGATGGGCCGGACGGGTCGGAGCGAGGGAACCTCAATTCTCCTGGTGGGTCCGGGGTGGTGAGCAGTGCACGCGGTCACGCGGTCAGGGTCGGGGTGGCGTGGACCCATCGGGGGTCGGTCAGCTGGTCGAGCATGAGGCGGCGACGTCGGCGCGGGGTATCCCGGTTCCGCCGGCTGCGCGGAACCGGGGACTGACCGTGAAGTGCCCGGTGCCCGGCTTGTTCGTGAGCCGTCCGGGACGGACGAGTGTCCAGTCGAGCCCGGAACGGATGATGACGCTCTCGGCGACGGTCATGTCGTCATAGGCGCGTTGGAGGAACAGGGGCTTCGCGATCAGCCGGTAGGGGAGAGCCTCGTGGGGGTCGTCCGGCTCCACCCCGGCGGAGGTACAGAAGACCAACCGTGTGACGCCGACGGATGGGAGGGCGGCGACGAGCGCGGCGGCTGTCTTGGAGTAGACCGTCGTCGTTCCGCGGCCGAGGAACCCGGCGGGGGCGCCGACAGTGCTCAGCGCAGCGTCGCAGCCGTCCGCCGCGCTACGCAGGGTGTCCGCGTCGAAGGCGCTGCCGGTCACGACGTCGATCCGGTCCCGCAGGTCCCCGAGCTTGTCCGGTGACCGGACGACGGCGGTCAGCTCCAGGTGGTGCTCGAGGGCCTGCCGGGCGATCTCCAGACCGGTGCCACCGGTGGACCCGAGTAGCAGGATCTTCACGCCGTCTCCAAACTGGGTGGGCTGGCCGGTGGCCGCTGCCGTGCGGAGGCGCCGGCGAACGCCAGGGCGGCGGCGACCGTCCAGCAGGCCAGGACGGTGACCGCAGAGCTGAGTCCGTCTCCGTTGAAGTAGGCCGCGCCGCGCAACGCTCGGACGGCCACACCAACGGGGAGGATCGCGGCGAGGGGTTCCAGCCAGGCCGGCAGGTACTGGGCGGGCAGGATTCCGGTGCTGGTGGCGTTGCCGACGACCAACAGCAGCAGGGCCGAGACGAACACGCCGGCGGGGCCGATCAGTCGGAGCAGCGCCGTGGTGGTGGCGCCGATCGCCAGGGCGAGCAGGCCGACGATGCAGGCGGTGGACACGAACCGTGCCGGAAGGGCGTCGAAGACCGGGCCGAGTAGCCACGCGACGACGAGACCGGCGAGCACCGAGAAGCCGAGGATGCTCGCAAGCCGCCACCGCCAACTGAGCCCGGCCCCCGTCTGGGCGCTGGTGAGGCCGAAGAGGAACCCGGCCAGGACGACACCGAACGCCCCGTAGAACACCGACAGGCCTCGGGAGTCGCCCGCGATCAAGGGTTGGACATCGACCACGGCGAGCTTCGTTCTGGTTGCTCGCGCCGCTGCACCGAACACCGATTGCAACGTCTGCGTGACCGCGGTCCCGTTGGCGCCTGCGACGATCAGCGTCGAGCCGCTCCCATCGACGACGAGGGCGCCGAGGACCTGCCGATCCCGCACCGCCGACCGCGCCGCCGCGCCGGAGCTGGAGGAAGAGACGTCCACCGGGTCGCCGTTCTGCTCGGAGAGAGAAGCGACGGCGGCGCGGACTGCCGGTGGCCCGGCGACCGCGACCGGCAGATGGTCCGGCCGCGGGTCGTGGAAGGCCGACAGGAACACCGCCACGAAGGTTGTACCGATCAGCAGGCCCACCACCAGCGGGACCACCACACCGGTGACCGCCGCCCGGCCCGACCCGGTTGGAGTGGAAGCGCGGGGTGTAGAAGAGCCGGTGGCCGCAGGAATCGTGGACGGGGCCGGTGGACCCGGAGCTACAGTCATTGGTGTCCTTATCTGTCAACCTGTCAGGGAGCTGATAACTAGTGAAGCACGCGCTCGACGATCCCGGTGACCGGGTGGGGTACCTGCTCTGGCAGACGGCCCACCTGGTCAACCGCGGCGTCACCGCAGCGCTGGAGGGCTACGACCTCACGCCCGCGCAGTTCGGCGCCCTGGTGCACACCGGTCGCGAGCCGGGCGTGTCCGCGGCCGAGCTGGCCCGGCGTATCAACGTCACGCCCCAGTCGGTTCAGACCGCGCTCCGCCCACTACTGGAACGCTCCTGGATGGAACGACGATCCCATCCCATTCACCGACGAGTCCTCGGCAACTACCTGACCCCCGACGGAGCGGCACAGACCCACCGGGCCAGCGACGCCGTGGCTGAATTCGACCGACGGCTGCTCAGCACATTCAGCGACGAGCAATCCACGGACTTCCGGGCCGGCATCGAACGCGTCCTGCTCACGCTCAACCCGACGGCACTCGACCGGAGCTCGCTGCGCAGCGAGCGACCACCACCGTGATCCGTTCCCTCCCGACGCCTGAACGCGTGCCGGAGTTCGCGACGCCAACGCGCGGCCGACCGACCGCTCGACCCGTCCGGAGCTGGCGGTGCAGACCAGCGCGGAGTTGACCGCGGCCCTGAACGAACAGGGCCTGGTAGACCGTCTGGTGGGACACCTGCGTCTCCGGCCGGCCCGGGTGTACCCGGCCCAGCTCCTGGCTGATCTGAGTCGGGCTCGGACAGTGTCCGGGAGCTGCTCACCGCGATTGCCGCCGAACCGGCACTTGCGGCCGAGCCGGCGGTCATCGAGGCGGTAGAGGACGTCGGACTGTCACAGCTGGAGATGGACGTGCTGTGGGCGACAGACGCGTACGGCCGGGGCGACCACTGGGCGAGGTCGCCGCGTGCCCGGTCGCCGAGCAACCGCAGCGTCCGCGAGCTGCCGAACACTGCACTCGACCCCGCCCGGCAGCCTCGCAGTGACCGCGTCGGCCTGACGCCGCGGGCTGCTGATCGACGCTCCCGGGCCGGCCGCGATTCCCGCACCCCCCTGACACCTACCCCGTCCCTGGTGAGTCCTGACCGGCTCCCCCACATGGCTCGGCGGCCCGCGTGCGGGCCGCCTGGCGGACCAAGTGGTCGCGCTCGGTGACGTCTGTGGCTCGGCGTGCGGCATCCGCGTACGCCGTGGCGGCGGCCCGGAGGTCGCCGGCGAGCTCGTACAGGTGCCCGCGGACGGCGTGCCACCGGTAGCGCTCGCCGAGCACCTCGCGCAACCGGTCGGTCTCCCGCAGCCCGGCGGCGGCGCCGAGGACGTAGCCGACCGCGACCGCGCGCCCGAGCACCGCGGCGGGGTCGATCCGCACCGGATCGTCGGTGAGGGCGACGAGGTCGTCGTACCAGGCGAGGACCTGCGGCCAGTCGGTCTCGTCGGCGCTTGCCGCGTCGGCGTGCAGGGCGGCGATGGCGGCCTCGATCTGGTAGCGGCAGGGGCGCTGAACGGCCAGCGCCTCCTGCAGGACACGCACGCCCTCGCCGATCCCGCGGATGTCCCACCGGCCGCGGTCCTGTCGGTCGAGCGGAACGATGCGACCCTCCGGGTCGCGTCGCGCCGGGAGGCGGGCGTGGTTGAGCAGCATCAGCGCGAGCAGCCCGCGCGCCTCCGGTTCTTCGGTGGCAAGGGTGAGTCGGCGGGCGAGCCGGATCGCCTCGCCGGCCAGGTCCACCCGGCCCCGGTGACCGGCCGCGTAGACGAGGTAGAGCACGCGCAGCACGACGGCGAGGTCGCCCGGCTGGTCCAGGCGACGTCCCCGCAGCGCGCGCTTGGCCCGGCTGATCCGCTGCGCCATCGTCGCCTCCGGGACGAAGAAGGCGTCGGCGATCTCCCGGGTGGTGAGGCCGCCGACGGCGCGCAGGGTCAGCGCCACCTGAGAGGTGGGCGCGAGGTCGGGGGAGCAACAGCAGAAGAGCAGGAAGAGGGTGTCGTCGCCCTCCTCGGCGGCGGCGGCGGCGGCGGCGGCGGCGGGCGGCGGCTCGGCGGATGTCGCCTCCTCGCGGCGGCGGCGGGCGGCCTCGCTGCGGCGGGCGTCAACGAGCCGACGGGTGGCGACCGTCGCCAGCCACGCGCGCGGGTCACGCGGCGCGTGCTCGGGCCACACCCGCAGCGCTTCCAGCAGCGCCTCCTGCAGCGCGTCCTCGGCGGCATCGAGGTCCTCACCCCGCCGGACCAGGTCCGTGAGCACCCGCGGGACGAGGGCGCGCAGCGCGCCCTCGTCCAGGGGTCGTATCGGCTCCTCGGTCACGCGGGCTCAGTCGTCCGAGGGCGCCCCGGACATGACCTCTCGGACGTCGATCCACTCGTACAGCGGCGTCCCGCCCGGGCCGGGTTCGGAGGAGACGTAGGCCGCGAGTTCGACCGCGCGCTCGTGCGACTCGACGTCGATCATGTACCAGCCCGCCACGAGATCGCTGGTCTCGGGCAGCGGGCCGTCGGTGGTGACGGGCGCGGCATCAGGGCCGCCGTAACGCACCCAGGTCCGCGCCGGAGTCAGCGCCTGCGCGTCGACGTACTCGCCGTTCTCCTCGAGCAGATCGCTGACGTGCCTGAGGAAGGCCATGTGCGCCGCCACGTCCTCAGGAGCCCACTGGTCCATCGGGGGCACGGGGCGGTGCGACTCCGGGCCGCCGCGGTAGTGCTTGAGCAGCAGGTACTTCGGCATTGTGATCTCCTGGTGGTGTCGGCCGCCCGGTGCGGCCTTACCGCTGGTAAGCGGAGCCGGTCAGAGCTTCTCGACGCGAACTCCCTCACCTGGCCCGGCCCGGCGCGGAGCGTACGGGCAACGGACTGGTAATCGTTCACCAGGCGCTCCACCGGGGGACCCACGTGGAGCGGCGTGTTGGGAAGCAGTTGGTCAGGACTGCGTCGAGCATGCTCACGCGGCGGCGGTGGTGGTGGACACGTCGACACGCACGAGCAAGTAGCTGTTCTCTACGCCGGTGTACCCACCTAGCCTCGGGCTTTCACCGGGTTGGGTGACACGGGGGGTTGAGGGGCCGGTGATGCACGGAAGTGTCTGTCCTGGCAGGGAGACGGGGCTTGCTGAGAGTCCAAGATCCGCTGCGAGGAGAGGCACCCCGTAGGTGAACAGTAGGCCGAGGGTTCGGGTGCGGGGCAACGGTGGCAGCCGTGTCGGCGGTCTGCCGCTGCCGGGGGTGGTCGCTGGGGCGGAGCCGTTGGCGTCGTCCGCGGGTGGGGAGCTGGGGCCTGTTCAGCGGGCGCCAGCACCGACGATCCACCGTCGCTGACCACTTGCATTGCCGCCGACGTACCGCGGACGCCCCGACGCCCGCGCGACAGCGCGCCGGCACCCGCCGCAGCCAGATGAGCGGGGGTCTTGACGACCACCGAACCGACCTCTAACGTACAACTGCATGGTTGTACGTCGACAGGAACGCGAGAGCACCGATCGCGTCTTCGCCGCCCTGTCCGACGCCACCCGCCGCGACATCCTCGTGCGCGTGCTGCACGACGAGGCCTCGGTGTCCACCCTCGCCCGCCGGTACGACATGAGCTTCGCCGCCGTGCAGAAGCACGTCGCCGTCCTCGAACGGGCCGACCTGCTCACCAAGGAACGCCGCGGTCGCGAGCAGGTCGTGCGCGGCGACATCGACACCGTCCGCGCCGCCGCCCAGCTGCTCGACCGCTTCGAGGAGATCTGGCGCGGCCGGATCGCCCGCATCGACCAGCTCCTCACCGGCCCCGACCCGAAGACCGGCCCCGACCCGAAGACCGACCCCGACCCGAAGACCGACCCCGACCCGAAGACCGACCCCGACCCGAAGACCGACCCCGACCCGGAGGAGACCGGATGACGTTCGTCAGTGCCACCCACGACACAGACGCCCTGACCGCCACGTTCGTCGCGGAGTTCACCGCTCCGCCATCGCGGGTGTGGCAGGTCTGGGCCGATCCCCACCAGCTCGAGCGGTGGTGGGGGCCGCCGACCTGGCCGGCGACTTTCCTCGAGCACGACCTCGTGGCCGGCGGCAGCGCTCACTACGTGATGAACGGCCCGGACGGGGGCTCCGCCCACGGCTGGTGGCGCCTGCTCACCGTCGAGGAGCCGAGGCTGATCGAGTTCGAGGACGGCTTCGCGAACGAGGACGGCACGCCCGACCCGAGCCTGCCAGTCACCCAGTCCTCGGTCGAGCTGGTGGGCATTCCCACCGGAACGCGCATGACGACCACCGCCCGGTTCGCCACCTCCGAGCAGATGGAGCAGCTGATCGGGATGGGCATGGTCGAGGGCATGACCGCGGCGATGGGTCAGATCGACGAGATCCTCGCCGGCAGCTGAGCGCTTACCGGGGGACCTGGCGAAGGTAGGCACGGCGGTCGAAGGGGTCCGGCCCGGCTCGTGAGCGGTCGGGTACCGAGCCCCGCACCGGGACGTGGTGGTCGAATGCCGACTCGACCGCGCCGTCCCCGGACGTGAGTCCCGGGAGCGCGCGGGTGAGCTCCGGCAGGGCAGCGGCCGGGATGTCGACGGGCAACAGGACCCGTCCACCGTGGTCGCTACCCGCGCCGGGCACCGCACCCAGCCGCGCCACCGCCGTGAGCACCGCTCGCAGATTGGTCGCCGGCAGGTCGAGCAGCGCCCGGTGGACCGGCTCGCACACCTCGGTGCCGGCCCGGGCGAGTGCGGTAGCGAGCACCAGTCGGGCCAGCGAACGGAAGTCCCCGGCCACGCTCGACATCGCCTTGTCGAACGTCGCGTGAGCATGGCTCTGGCGCGCCCAGTAACCGCTGCGGATGAGCGTCACCTCCGCGTCCGGGACCGGCCACCCGTGCGGGCCGCCGGCGGTGAGCAGGTCGCGCACACCGTCCTCGAGTGCGGTGCGGAACGCCGCGGGCAGTGATCCCGGCTCGACCTCCAGCCGGTAGCAGACGCCGCCGCTGCCGGGAGGAGTGGGCGCGACGCGAAGACCGATGGTGGCCAGGTACGGGTTGTCGCCGGTGGTGATGACCTCGACCGCCTCGCCGGTCCCGGTGACGCGCTCGATGCAGACGACCGTGGTGTCGCGGAACGACACAGCGACGCCCCAGCCGTCGGCGAGCCGGGCGGCGAGCACCTCCTTCTGCACCTCCCCGTACAGCGAAACGGCCACCTCCCGCCGGGCGTCGTCCTGGCGCACCCGGATGAACGGGTCCCGCGCCGACAGCGCCGAGAGTCCGACGAGCAGTGCTCCGCGCCGGGCGGGGTCGACCGGGTCCACGACCGTCTCCAGGCCGGGCGGGGCGAACGACGGCGCCACGGCCGGCCTCGCCAGCCCGATGCCGTCCCCGATCCGGACCCCGTCGAGGCCGCGGACGACGCCGACCCGGCCGGCCGTCAGCACGCGCGAGTCCGCGAGACCACCGCTCTCGTGGACGCGGATGCCGGTGACCCGCCGGTGCGACGCGAGCCGGTCGCGGACGGCGAGCGTCCCGGAGAACAGGCGGACCGACGCCGACTCGCGGCCGGACGGGGCGAGGTCGACGCCGAACACCACGCCGGACAGCGGCCCGTCGGAGTCGCCGGCGGACGCCGGCAGCAGGTCGACCAGCCCGGCCGTCAGCTCCGAAACGCCGGCGCCGGTCAGCGCGGAGCCGCAGAACACCGGGTGCAGCCGCCCGGCGCCCGTCGCTGCGGCCAGGGCCACGCGCAGCTGGGCGGAGCCGACCGCGGCCGGGTCGGCGACCCAGCGGGCGAGCAGCGCGTCGTCGGAGCGGGTCAGGACCTCGACCAGCTCGCCGTCGAGGTCGGCGGCCTCCCGGGCGAGCACGGCCGCTCCCCGGGTCCCCGGCGCAGCGGTGCGCGACATCGCGACCACGTCCGGGCTCAGCGACCCGCTGATTTCGGTGAACACCCGGTCCGGGTCCGCGCCCATCCGGTCGACCTTGTTGAGGAACAGCAGTGTCGGCACCCGGAGGCGGCGCAGGGCGCGGAACAGGACGCGGGTCTGCGGCTGCACGCCCTCGACGGCGGACACCACGAGGACCGCGGCGTCCAGGACCGCCAGCGAGCGCTCGACCTCCGCGATGAAGTCAGGGTGTCCGGGCGTGTCCACGAGGTCGACGAGCACGTCGCCGATGCGGAACGCGACCACCGCGGCCTCGATCGTGATGCCGCGGGCACGTTCCAGGGCGAGGGTGTCCGTCGCCGTGGTCCCCGCGTCCACGCTGCCGATCGCGTCGAGCACGCCCGCGTCGTACAGCAGGCGCTCGGTCAGGCTGGTCTTACCGGCGTCGACGTGCGCGAGCACGCCCAGGTTGAGAACTCTCACCGGACCTCGTGTCGGAGCAGGGAAGGGGCTGCCGAGAGGACACGAGAGCTGGACGCATGAGAGGGAGGACGCCTTCCGTCGGAGGGTGAGTGCCGAGTTCGGCACCTGGTCGGACCAGACCGAGTCGACCAGCATCGCGCCGGGCCGTCAACGCGTTATCGGCGGCTGGCGGCCGGCGGCCGCTGCGACGAGCCGACCGGTCGGAGATGATCGACCCATGGTCACGACCCCTGTCGGAGCAGTGCTCGCTGTCGGGAACGACGAGCTCGCGGACCTCCGGTCCCGGCTGCGCGCGACCCGGTGGCCGCCGCCGTGGCCGCAGGCGTCGTGGGAGGCCGGGACCGATCCGGACGAGCTGCGCCGGCTGGTGTCCCACTGGGCCTCCGACTACGACTGGCGGGTACAGGAGGCGGAGATCAATGCGCTGCCCTGGTACGTCGCGGACATCGCCGGGCTCCCGGTCCACTTCCTGCGCTTCGACGCCGAGCGACCGGGCGCGCTGCCGCTGGTGCTCACGAACGGGTGGCCGAGCTCGTTCCTCGAGCTGGTGACGCTGGCGCGGCGGCTCGCGAATCCGTCCGCGTCCGGTGGCGACCCGTCGGACGCCTTCACCGTCGTCGTGCCGTGCCTGCCCGGCTTCGCCTTCACCCCCCAGCAGCCGTCGCTCCTCGACGCCACCCCCACGCACGAGCTCTGGCACCGGCTCATGCACGACGAGCTGGGTTTCGGCCGGTACGCGGCGCACGGCGGGGATCTCGGCGCGGGGACGACGGCGCTGCTCGCGCAGGCCCACCCGGCGTCCGTCGTCGGGATCCACCTGCTCGCCGTCGCCAACCCAGTCGACGTCGACGCGTCGTCGGTCACCGCCGACGAGCAGGCATACCTGGACGAAGTCGCCGCGTGGGAGGACGACGAGGGGGCGTACGAACACCAACAGCACACCCGACCGCTCAGCGTCGCCTACGGGCTGTCGGACTCACCGGCCGGCCTGCTGGGCTGGATCCTGGAGAAGTACCGGGCGTGGACGGACAGCGGCGGCATCCTGTCCACCCGGTTCAGCGACGACTTCATCCTGACCCAGGCGTCGATCTACTGGTTCACCAACACGATCTCGACGTCGTTCCGCCCGTACTGGCAGTACGGACGGGACACCGCCGGCCCGCTGGAGCGGGTTGCCGTCCCGACGGCGGTGGCAATGTTCCCCGCCGACCTGTCCCACCCCCCGCGCAGCTGGGTCGAACGCACCTACAACGTGACCCGCTTCACCCGGATGCCCCGCGGCGGACACTTCGCCGCCCACGAGGAGCCAGCCCTGTTGGCCGACGACCTCACCGCGTTCTTCCGGCCGCTGCGCTGACGCGGGGAGTCGCGGTCGGCGCGTCATCCGCCTCAGGCGGGCGGGATCTCGTTGGGCAGGTAACTCCAGCCGGGGGCACCGGCCAGGCTGGCGGCGACCGCGCTGTCTGCGATGCCGGCCCGGATGGTGACCAGCTGGTCGATCACCTGCTGGGCGAGCCAGGCGTCGGACTCCTCGACGAGCCCCGACACGCCGCCGAAGAACCCGCGGTGGCTGACGGCCCCGCCGTGCGGGAAGTCGCCGGCCTCGATCAGGTGGGGGTTCCGCCTGGCGTGAATCGAGTCCAGGCCCGTGCGGAGCGTGAAGTGCAGCTTGTGGTGGATGTTGGCCACGAGCTGGTCGGTGTCGCCGTCGCCGTGCCGGAGCTCCAGGAGCACGGAGTCCGCAGCGCCCGGGTCGCGCCAGTCGTGCGCGACCTCGGAGCGGAGCAGCACGACGGCAAGCGAGGCGCCGGGGAACTTCTTCTCGACCTCGGCGACGAACGTCTCGGACCACCACTGCCGGACAGCGGTTGCCAGGTCGGTGCCGAAGTAGTCCACGGGTGTCCCTTCGAGGCCTGCCGGCCGGATCAGTGATCGGGCGGCCATCGAAACACGCACCGGCTGGGCGCCTGATCGACGCCAGTCGGGCCAGTCGGGCCAGTCGGGCCAGACGGGTCCGGCGAGTGATGTCAGTCCGGCAGGACGGCGGCGGACAGGGTGCCGACGACATCCGGCTCGCCGTCGAGGACGCGGCCCAGGGCGGTGAGTAGCGGTGTCTGGTCCGGGCCGACGCCCGGGGCGGCGCCGGAGGTGACCAGTTCCGCCGCGAGCGCGCACGCGGGAACGCCCTCGACCGTCTGGCCGGCTGCGCGCATGGCCGCCAGCGCCTCGCCGGCCTGCTCCCCGCGGCCGATCCGGACGCCGTAGAGCTTGTTGCGCCCGGACAGGTTGGTGACCTGCAGATCTCCGCTGCCCGCCAGCCCGTAGACGGTCTCCGCCCGGCCGCCGAGCGCCACCGCCAGGCGGCCCATCTCCAGCAGCGCCTGGGTGTACACCGCGGACGCGAGGTTGTGCCAGGGCTCCGGTGAGCCACCGGCGGTGCCCCGCTCGCCGAGTCCCTCGCAGACGCCCAGCGCCATCGCGTACACGTTCTTCATCGCCGCGGCGACCTCCAGGCCCGGGATGTCGTCGGTGGCCTGGATCCGGTACCAGGGCGTCTGCGCCAGGCCGCGGACCCGCGTCACGGCGTCGGTCCCACCGGCGTAGACGGTCGCGGTCGGTCGGCCGGCGGCGACCTCGTTGGCCTTGCACGGCCCGCCGATCGCCAGCACCGACGTCGTGGACCGCAGCGACTCCGGCAGCTCGGCCTCCAGCAGCGGTGGCAGGATCGTCACCCGCCCGGCGGGGTCGCGGCCGAACCCCTTGGTGGTGATGGGAAGCAGGCTGCCGGGGCCCAGGAACGGGACGGCCCGCCGGAGCACGTCGACCACCCCGTCGGAGCTGATCGCCAGGGCGACGACGCCCGCGCCGTCCATCGCCTGCTCGAGCTCGCCGCTGGCGAACACCCGGACGCGGGGGTCGACGGCCACGTGGATGCGCGGGTGGTCGTGGCCGGCCCGGAGCGCCTCGACGATGTCGTCGTCCAGCCACGTCCCCCACAACCGGACGTCGTGCCCGTTTTCGGCGAGCGGGCGGGTCAGCGCCGCACCCATCGCGCCGGCGCCGAGCACGGTGACGACTGTCCGTTCGGGCACGTCTCTCCTCCGGTTGGTGGCGCTCACCCTGGCACGGTCACCGCTGATCGTCGGCGAGTCGCGTGGCCTCCGCCAGCCGCGGGAACAGGTCGGCCAGGCGGGGGTACAGGCCCCGGTAGACGTCGAAGAACCGGTCGTACACAGCAGCGGCCACCGGGTCCGGGTGCACCGTGCGGGCGAACCCGGTCATTGAGTCCGCCGCAGCCCTGATGGCGTCGGGGGTCGCAGCAGGCGCGGACGCCCTCCCCGGAGCACCGCTCCCGTGCAGGTCCACAGCTGCCGCCGCAAGGATCGCCGCACCGAGAGCAGTGGTCTCGATCTCCCGGCACAGGGTCACCGGCCGGCCGGTGATGTCGGCGACCAGCTGGGACCACAGCGGGCTCCGCGAGCCGCCGCCCATCGCGTAGAACCGCTCGACGGGGGAGCCGAGCACGGCGTCGACCCCGTCGGTCTGCAGCCGCAGCTCGTAGGCGATGCCCTCCAGCGCGGCCCGGTACAGGTGCGCCTTGCCGTGCATTCCCTGCCACCCGAGGACGACGCCGCGCGCCGCCGGGTCCCAGTACGGCGTCTGAGCGGCGTTCCAGTACGGCAGCAGCATCAGGCCGTCGGACCCGCGGGGGAGCTGGGCGGCGGCGGTCTCCAGCACCTGCTCGGCCGACAGGCCCAGCCCCAGCTCGGGGATCGAGCCGAACCGCTCGACGTACCAGGAGACGATGTAGGTCCCACCGGAGAGCAGTGTCTCCAGCGTGTACGCGCCCGGGACCGGGCTGAACATCGTCCGGAACGCCCGGTCCCAGCGGTAGGTGTCCGAGTGGGTGCCTGCCGCGACCGCCGTGCCGAGGTTGAGGTACGCCCGCCCCGCGACGGTGACGTCCGCGCCGAGCCCGGCGGACTGCCCGTCCCCGGCGCCGGCCACGACCCGGACGCCGGCCCGCAACCCGGTGGCCCGGGCCGCCTCGTCGGTCAGCTCGCCGACGACCGTGCCGGGCGCGACGACCTCCGGCAGCTGGCCGAGCGTCACCCCGACCATGCCCAGCAGCTGCTCGGACCACGCGCCGGTGCTCATGTCCACCAGGCCGAGCGGGTCCGCGGACGCAACGCTCGTCCGCCACTGTCCGGTCAGCGCGTGCACGAGGTAGCCGTGCACGTCGGTCACCATCGCCGCGCGTTCCAGCGTCTGTGGCTCGTTCTCTCGCAGCCACAGCAGCTTGTACAGGGCGGGCGTGACGTCCGGCGGCTTTCCCGACAGCTCGTGCACCGCAGCAGAGCCGTGCTCTCGGATCTGCGGGCCGGCGCGGCCGTCGAGCCACAGGATCGCCGGGCGTATCGCCCGGCCCCGCTCGTCCAGGCAGACGAACGACTCCCGCTGGTGGGTCAGCCCGATCGCCAGGACGTCGGCGGCGTCGACCTGGCTCACCGCGTCGGCCAGCGCGCCGAACGTCGATTCTTGCCAGGTCCGGGCGTCCTGCTCGTGCCAGCCCGGCCGCGGCCGCGACAGCGGGAAGCTGCGCCGGCCCTCGGCGACGGCGGTCCCGGCGGCCTCGAACACGACCGCCTTGGTCGCGGTCGTCGAGCAGTCGACGCCGATCACGTAGCCAGGCATGCGCACTCCTCCGACACACGGCCGAGCCGGGGCTCCGGCGCCGCCCACCCAACCCCGTCGCGGCTGTCCGGGCAATGCCGCGCGAGTGTCAGGCGTCCGGTGTCAGGCGTCCGGGCCGACGTGGCTGGCCGGGTAGGCGCCGCGCCGGACGCGGTTGACGACCCCGACCGGTACCAGGCCGCCTCCATCGGTGTACGGGTCGAACCGGACGAGGCGGCCCTCGGGCGCCGGCAGCACCGCGTCGGCGGTGACGGTGCCGACCGCCTGCCAAGGCCCGGACATCGTCGCCACCACCAGCCGGAGCCGGAGAGGAAGCACGTCGCGCAACCGGTCCAGGGCCACCACCCGGGCAGCGCCGCTGGGCCGGCTGGGAAGGGGTTGGGCGCCAACGAGCAGGCGGCGCCCGTTCGCCCGGTACGGCGCCACCGAGCTGTACCACGACCCGAGCAGGTCCAGTCGGGGCAGGGGAAGGCTGCGCAGCACCATCGAGCGGGCACCGGTCGCCATCAGCAGGTCCTGGTCGCGGCCCGGCCCGCCCGCGTCGAGCAGCCGGACAGCGATGCCGAGCACGTCCGGCAGCACCCGCGGCAGCCCCGCGCCGCGGGAGAAGCGCACCAGCGCCCGGTAGCGCCCCGGGCCGTCGAAGACCGGGATCCCCAGCCGTGCGCCGCCGGGGACGTCCACCCAGCCGGTCAGCGCGATGCCCGGCGCGTGGATGGCCCGCTCTCCGCGCAGCCGGGACGCCGCCCGGACGATGCGGGTCGACACCGAGCTGGACACCCGGTCATCGTCGTCGTTCGCGGCCCAGGTCGCAGCGCGGCGAGGCGAACGCCACCAACGCCGGGCTGGCGACTGCCGTCACCGGGTAGCGCCTGCTGCGACACTGCCGGCCGTGGACGACGAGACACGCAAGCGGCGGGACGCCTGCACCCGGTTCATGACCGGCGACGGCCCTGTGTCGCCCGCCGAGCAGCTCGCCCGCATCCCGGCCGGCGTCGTGCCCGACGTCTACGGCGACGGCGGGGTGGTCGCCGACCTCGAAGCGCACGTCGCGCACCTGCTCGGCAAACCGGCCGCCGTGTTCCTGCCCAGCGGGACCATGGCGCAGGGCGCGACGCTGCGGGTGCACGCCGACGCCCGGGGTCGCCGGACGGTGCTGTGGCACCCGTACTGCCATCTCGACGCCCACGAGGAGCAGGCGCCCGCCCGGTTGCACGGGTTGCTGGGCCGTCCGGTCGGCGGTCCGGACCGGCTGATCACCCGGGCGGACCTGGACGCGGTCGCCGAACCGGTAGCGGCGCTGCTGCTGGAGTTGCCGCAGCGCGACCTCGGTGGTCAGCTGCCGAGCTGGGACGACCTCGTCGACCAGGTCCGGTGGGCCCGCGACCATGGGGCCGCGGCGCACCTGGACGGTGCACGGCTGTGGGAGGCGAGCGCCGGCTACGGCCGGACCCCGGCCGAGATCAGCGCTCTGTTCGACTCCGTGTACGTCTCGTTCTACAAGGGGATCGGTGCTCTCCCCGGATGCTGCGTGGCCGGATCTGTCGAGCTGGTCGCACAGGTGCGCGAGTGGCGACGGCGCCTCGGCGGCACGCTGTACGGGTTGTGGCCGCTGGCCGCGTCCGCGCTGGCGCTGCTGCCGGAGCGGCTGGCGGAGATGCCCGGGCGCCTGGCGCACGCACGGGCCGTCGCCGCCGCGGTGGCCGACGTCCCGGGTGTCCGCGTCGTGCCCGCCCCCCCGCAGACGCCGATGATGCACCTGCTGTTGACCGTTCCCGGCGACCGGTACGCGGCGAACGCCCGCCGGATCGCGGACGACGACGGGCTGTGGGTGTGGCCGAAGGCGATGCGGACGCCCGACCCGGACGTGGTGCGGGTCGAGCTCTCCGTGGGCCGCGCCACCTGCGCGCTGGATCCCGCCACCGTCACCGAGACCCTCGCTGACCTCACCGCCTGACCGTTGCCGCAGCCGGTGCTCTCGCTCTAGACCGTGCCCGCGAGTTCCAGCCGGTAGCCGCGACCAGGCTCGGTGAGCAGGTGTCGCGGTCGGCCGGGTTCCGGTTCCAGCTTGCGGCGCAGTTGGGCGATGTAGACCCGCAGGTAGTGCGACTCGGTCTCGTACGCCGGACCCCACACCTCCCGCAACAGCTCTCGCTGTCCCACCACCGTGCCCGGGCGCCGCGCGAGTGCCTCCAGCAGCGACCACTCGGTGGGGGTGAGGCGGACGTCGCTGCCGTCCCGCTGGACGCGCCGGGCGGCCAGGTCGACGACGAACGCGCCGGTGTCCACCACGGGCGCGACGTCCGCGCCGGTGGGTCGGGCACGCCGGACGGCGGCGCGCAGGCGGGCGAGCAACTCGTCCATCCCGAACGGCTTGGTGACGTAGTCGTCGGCGCCGGCGTCGAGGGCGTCGACCTTGTCGTCCGACACCCGGCGGGCGCTGAGCACGATCACCGGGACCGGGGACCAGCCGCGGATGCCCTCGAGCACCTGCTGGCCGTCCATGTCCGGCAGCCCGAGGTCGAGCAGCACCGCGTCCGGGTGCGCCGCCGCCGCCGCCCGCAGCGCCTCCGCGCCGGTGGCCGCCAGCACGACCTCGTAGCCGTGTGCCCGCAGGTTGATCGCCATCGTCCGCAGCAGCGCCGGATCGTCGTCGACGACGAGAACCCGGCTCACCGTCGGCCGACCAGCGGCGGCCACGCCGGCGGCAAGGCGGGGTCGTGACCGACGCGGACCAGGTCGGCGGGGATCTCGGCGGGCACCTCGGCGCGCACCTCGGCTGGCACCTCGGCGGGGGAGTCGGCCGCGGGCAGGTCGACGACCAGGGTCAGCCCGCCCCCCGGCGTGTCCTCGGTCGTCAGAGTGCCGTTCATCGCCTCGACCAGGCCGCGGGCCACGGCCAACCCCAGACCGACCCCGCCCGGCGGCGGCGTGTCACCGACCCGGGTGAACGGGGCGAACATCTCCTGCTGGCGGGCGGCGGACAGCCCCGGCCCCCGGTCGGCGATCCGCAGCTCGACACGGCCGGCGGCCGTGCTCGCCCGGACGGAGACCGGGGCGCTCGGCGCGTGCAGGTGCGCGTTCTCCAGCAGGTTCGCGACCACCCGCTCCAGCAGGCCGGCGTCGGCAACAGCCCGGGGGGGGTCCTCACCGACCCCGCTGGCGTCGATGGCGCCGGGCTCGCCGGGCGGGATCGACGGCGTGGCCATGGACAGCCGCGCGCGGTCGACGACGTCGCCGAGGTCGACGCGCTCGCGGTGGACCGTCAGGTCGCCCATCTGCAGTCGGGTCATGTCGAGCAGGTTGCCGACGACGCCGTCCAACCGGTCGGTTCCGGCCTCGATGCCGGCGAGCAGCTCGGCGGTGTCGGCCTTGTCATAGACGACGTCCGGCTGGCGCAGGCTGGACACGGCCGCCTTGATCGCGGCCAGCGGCGTGCGCAGGTCGTGGCTGACCCCCGCCAGCAGGGCGGTACGGAGAGCGTTGCCGTCCGCGGCGCGGCGGGCGCGACCGGCCTCCCGCTGCAGTCGCCGGGCCTCCAGCACGGTGGACGCCTGCGCGGCGAATGCCTCGAGCAGACGCCGGTCCCGGGCCCGCAGCGGGCGGCCCGGGGCGGATCTGGCCACCAGCGCCATGTCCGCGGTGACCGGCACCCGGATGTCCCCGTCGTCGGGTCGGGTACACGGCTGGCTCCCGACGGAGGCCCTTACCGACCACTGCCCGTCAACCTCCTCGCGCGAAGCCGCCCGCTGCGTGCCCCCGTCGGGTGGCGCCGGCTCAGCAGCGCGCTCGAGCAGGGTGACCGACGTCATGCCGAACGTGTCCGCGACCTGATGCAGCAGCGCGTCCAGGGCGTTCGGGCTGCGGATCATCGTCGAGGTCATCACCGCCAGCGCGCGGGCCTCGGCCTCGCTGTCGGCCGCCTGCTGGCTGCGCCGCGCGGCCGCGTCTACGACCCAGGCGACAGCGGCGCCGAGCCCGACCGACACCGCGACGGCGACCGCGACCGGCCAGCTGGCGACGGTGAGGCTGCCGCGGGGCTCGGTGAAGAACACGTCGACGAGCAGCCCGCCGGCCACCGCGCACAGCAGGGCGGGCAGGAATCCGCCGACGAGGGCGACGACGACGGTGGCGGCGAGGAACAGCATCAGGTGCAGCGACAGGTCGACCGGTGCGACCGCGGACCCGAGGATCACGGTGAGCACCACCGGCAGGGCCAGCGCCGCGACCCAGCCGGCGGTCCGGCGGCGGCTGCCCAGCGGCGAGCTGCGTCGGGTCCGCCGTCGCCGCCAGGGGCCGACCGACCGGCTGGCGACGTGGGTCACGACGTGGACGTCGATGTCGCCGGACCCGTCGATGACCGCCTCGCCGACCCCGCGGGTGACCAGTGCCGAGAATCGGGAGCGCCGGGACATGCCGAGGACGATCTGGGTGGCGTTGACCCCGCGGGCGAAACTGAGGATCGCGGCGGCGACGTCCTCCCCGGTCACCGTCTGGAAGGTGCCGCCGAGGGACTCCACGAGGTGCCGCTGCCGGACGAGATCGGCCGGGGAGCTGCCGGCGATCCCGTCGCCCCGGGCAACGTAGACCGCGAGAAGGTCGCCGCCGACAGCCCGGCCGACGACTCGCGCGGCGTTGCGGATGAGCGTCTCGCCCTCCCGCCCGCCGGTGAGCGCGACGACGACACGTTCCCGGGCCGGCCAGGCCGAACCGATGTCGTGGTCGGCGCGGTACCGCTGCAGAGCGTCGTCCACCCGGTCGGCTACCCAGAGCAGCGCCAGCTCGCGCAGGGCCGTGAGATTGCCGGTGCGGAAGTACCGGGACAGCGCGGCGTCGACCTTGTCCGCGGCGTAGACGTTGCCGTGGGCGATCCGCCGGCGCAGCGCGTCGGGGCTCATGTCGACCAGCTCGATCGCCTCGGCGGCGCGGACGATGCCGTCGGGGACGGTCTCCCGTTGCTCGACTCCGGTGATCGCCCGGACGACGTCGTTCAGCGACTCCAGGTGCTGGACATTGATCGTGGTGACGACGTCGATGCCGGCGTCGAGCAGCTCCTCGACGTCCTGCCACCGCTTGGGATGGCGGCTGCCCGGGGCGTTGGTGTGCGCCAGCTCGTCGACGAGCACCGCTTCCGGGCGCCGGGCGAGCACGGCATCGACGTCGAGCTCGGTCAGCGTCGCCCCGCGGTGATCGACGATCCGGCGGGGCACGACCTCCAGGCCGGCGACCCGGGCGCGGGTCTGGGGGCGGTCGTGGTCCTCCACGACGCCGACCACCAGATCGGTGCCCCGGTCGGCGCGACGGTGGGCCTCGTCCAGCATCGCGTAGGTCTTGCCGACACCCGGCGCGGCACCGAGGAAGACGCGCAGTGCTCCGCGGGACCCGGCCATCCGTCCAGTATCAGAGCGGTCGGCAACGGAGCGGGGGGTAGCAGAGCGGTCGGCAACGGAGCGGGGGGTACCAGAGCGGTCGGCAACGGAGCGGTGTTCGCGCATCCGGGCTCAGCCGGTGTGTGCCAGCGCGGCGTTGAGGGTGACGACGTTGACCCGCGGCTCACCGAGGAAGCCCAGTTGGCGGCCCGCGGTGTTCGCGGCGACGAGCGCGCGGACCCGGTCCACCGGCAGGTTGCGCGCCCGGGCGACCCGGTCGACCTGCAGCGCGGCATAGGCGGGGGAGATGTACGGCTCGAGCCCGGAGCCGGATGCCGTCAGGGCGTCCGAGGGGACGTCGGCCGGCGGGACCCCGTTCGCCGCGGCGACCGCAGCCCGTCGCTGCTGCACGGTCTTGAGCAGGTCGGCGTTGTCCGGGCCCAGGTTCGAGGCGGCGCTGGCCGCCCCGTCGTAGGGCGAGTCCGGATAGGCCGTCGGTCGGGTCTGGAACCACCGCGGGAGGGCAACCCCCTTCGCGTCGGTGAACGGCTGCCCGATCAGCGCCGACCCGACGGGTTGACCGCCTGAGCTGATCAGGGAACCGTCCGCCCGCCCGCGCAGGGCCACCGCGCCGACGGCTGTCACGAGGAGTGGATAGAGCAGTCCGGTGACGACGGTCAGTACGAGCAGCGTCCGCAGGGCGGCGGTGTAGCGGCGCAACGTTCCGGGAAGCCCGCGGCCGCCCGTCCCGGAAACGGGGGTGGGAGTCGTGTCGGTGCTGATGAGCGCGGTGGACATGGTGGTCAACGTCCGATTCCGGGGAGAAGGCTGACGAGCAGGTCGATGAGCTTGATCCCGACGAACGGCAGGACGAGCCCGCCGAGCCCGTAGATCGTGAGGTTGCGCCGGAGCAGCCGGCCGGCCGAGGTCGGGCGGTACTGCACGCCGCGCAGTGCCAGCGGGATGAGAGCAACGATCACCAGGGCGTTGAAGATGATCGCGGACAGGATCGCGGAGTTGGGCGTGGACAACCGCATGACGTTGAGCACGGCGAGCCCGGGGAAGGTCGCGACGAACATCGCGGGCAGGATCGCGAAGTACTTCGCCACGTCGTTGGCGATGGAGAACGTCGTCAGCGATCCGCGGGTGATGAGCAGCTGCTTGCCGATCTCGACGATCTCGATGAGCTTGGTCGGGTTCGAGTCCAGGTCGACCATGTTCCCGGCCTCCTTGGCCGCCGACGTCCCGGTGTTCATCGCGACCCCGACGTCGGCCTGGGCTAGAGCCGGTGCGTCGTTGGTGCCGTCCCCGGTCATCGCGACCAGCCGACCGCCCTCCTGTTCGTGACGGATGAGTGCGATCTTGTCCTCCGGGGTCGCCTCGGCGAGGTGGTCGTCCACGCCTGCCTCGGCGGCGATCGCGGCGGCGGTCCGCGGGTTGTCCCCGGTGACCATCACCGTCCGGATGCCCATGGCCCGCAGCTCGTCGAACCGTTCCCGCATCCCGGGCTTCACCACGTCCTTGAGCTCGATCACCCCGAGGACGCGGGCGTGCACCGGCTCGCCCGCGTTACCGACCTGCGCGTCGGCCACGACCAGGGGCGTGCCACCGGCGTCGGAGATCCGGTCGACAAGGTCGCCGACCTGGGCCGGAACCGTTCCGCCGTGCTCCCGCACCCAGGCAGTGACGGCACCGGCCGCACCCTTGCGGACCGCGGTCCGAACTCCGGCGACGTCGTGATCGACCCCGCTCATCCGGGTCTGCGCGGTGAACGGGACGACATCGGCCCGCACGAGGTCACGGGCCGACGTCGGGGGCTGGTCGTACCCGGCCGTCGCCAACTCGACCACGGACCGGCCCTCCGGCGTCTCGTCGGCGAGGCTGGACAGCTGGGCGGCCCGCGCAACCTCGGCGAGCCCGGTGTCCCCGACCCCGGTGATCGCGGTCGCCCGCCGGTTGCCGAAGGTGATGGTCCCGGTCTTGTCCAGCAGGAGCGTGTCGACGTCACCCGCGGCCTCGACGGCCCGGCCGGACATGGCAAGCACGTTGCGCTGGACGAGCCGGTCCATCCCGGCGATGCCGATCGCGGAGAGCAGCGCTCCGATAGTTGTGGGGATCAGGCAGACGAGTAGCGCGATCAGCACGGGGATCGTCTGGCGGGCACCGGAGTAGACAGCGAACGGCTGCAGCGTCACCACGGCCAGCAGGAACACGAGGGTGAGGCTGGCCAGCAGGATGTTCAGGGCGATCTCGTTCGGGGTCTTCTGCCGCGAGGCGCCCTCGACGAGGGCGATCATCCGGTCCACGAAGGTCTCACCGGGCTTGCTGGTGATCTTGACGACGATCCGGTCGGACAGCACCTTCGTGCCGCCGGTGACCGAACTGCGGTCGCCGCCGGACTCCCGGATCACGGGTGCGGACTCCCCGGTGATGGCCGACTCGTCGACGCTGGCGACGCCCTCGACGACATCCCCGTCACCGGGAATCGTCTGTCCCGCCTCGACGACGACGAAGTCCCCGATCGTCAGCTCGTTGGCGGCGACACTGCTCTCGGCTCCGCCGCTGGCCGGAGCCACGCCTCCAGTCAGCGCAGCCGGAGCGGCCCCCGGGGACCAGGCGCCCAGCTTGCGGGCGACGGTCTCGGTCCGGGTCCGGCGCAACGTCTCGGCCTGGGCTCTGCCCCGGCCCTCGGCCACCGCCTCGGCCAGGTTGGCGAAGATGACGGTGAGCCAGAGCCACACCGCGATGAGCACGAGGAAGACCGACGGGTCGAGTACGGCGTAGACGGTGGTGTAGAGCGCACCGATCTCGACGATGAACATGACCGGGTTGCGGATCATGCTCCGTGGATCGAGTTTGCGAACCGCGGTCGGAAGCGAACGGAGCAGTTGGGCGGGGTCGAGCAGCCCGCCGCCGACCCGACGTGGTCCGCCGTCGGACGGCAGCTCCGGAGCGGTGCTCTCGAGCGACGCCTGGAGGGTGGACGTGCTCATGACAGGCCTTCCGCGAGCGGACCGAGGAACAGGGCGGGGACGTAGGTGAGCGCGACCAGGACGACGATCACGCCGAGCAGCAGGCCGACGAACAACGGCCCGTGGGTGGGCAGGGTCCCGGAACTGGTCGGCGTGACGCGTTGCCGCGCGAGCGACCCGGCGAGGGTGAGGACCAGGATGATCGGCAGGAAGCGGGCCAGCAGCATGCACAGCCCGAGCGTGACCTGATACCAGGTACCGGTCACTGTGAGCCCGGCGAATGCGGAGCCGTTGTTGTTGCTGGCCGAGGCGTAGGCATAGAGGATCTCGGTCAGTCCGTGTGGCCCGCTGTTGAGCAGCGCCGAGAGCTGACCCTTCTGGGCGATGGTCGACGCCGCGCCCCCGAGGACGAAGAACGGCGTCGTGAGGATGTACAGGCTGGCCAGCTTGATCTCGCGCGGGGCGAGCTTCTTGCCGAGGTACTCCGGGGTCCGGCCGACCATCAGTCCGGCGACGAACACCGCGACCACGGCCAGCACGAGGATCCCGTACAGCCCCGAGCCGACGCCGCCCGGCGCGACCTCGCCGGTGAGGATGTCGAAGACGGTGATCCCCCCGCCGAGCGCGGTGTAGCTGTCGTGGAAGCTGTTGACCGACCCGGTCGAGGTCAACGTCGTCGACGCCGCGAACAGGGTGCTCGCCGGGATGCCGAATCGCAGTTCCTTGCCCTCCATCGCCGCACCGACCGCCTGCGGCACCGAACCGCCAGCGGTGCTCTCGGCCCAGGTGAGCAGGCCGATCAGTACGACCCAGATGGTCGCCATCGTCGACAGGATCGCCACCCCCTGGCGGCGGTCGCCGACCATCGTCCCGAAGGTGCGGGTCAGACTGACCGGAAGCAGCAGCAGCAGGAAGATCTCCAGCAGGTTCGTGAGCGGTGTGGGGTTCTCGAACGGGTGCGAGCTGTTCGCGTTGAACGGGCCGCCACCGTTGGTGCCGAGGTCCTTGATGGCCTCCTGGCTGGCGATCGCCCCGCCGGGCAGCGACTGCTTGCCGCCGGTCAGCGTGGTGATGTCGGTGAACGCGTGCAGGTTCTGCACCACGCCCATCGCCAGCAGGACCAGCGCGCTGACGAACGCGAACGGCAGCAGGACACGCAGGGTGCTCCGGGTCACGTCCACCCAGAAGTTGCCCAGCCGGTCGGTGCGGGCCCGGACGAATCCACGGACCAGGGCGATGGCGACGGCCATCCCGACCGCCGTCGAGATGAAGTTCTGCACGGTCAGGCCGGCCATCTGCGTCAGCACACTCATGGTGGCCTCGCCCGAATAGGACTGCCAGTTCGTATTGGTGACGAAGGACGCGGCGGTGTTCCACGCGACCGAGGGGGAGACGGCTGCGAAGCCGCCGGCGAGGAACAGGTGCGACTGGACCCTTTGCAGGACGTAGAGCAGCAGGACGCCGACGAGGGAGAACGCGAGCACACTGCGCAGGTAGGTCGGCCACCGCTGGTCCGCGGCGGGATCCACGCCCATCACCCGGTACAGGCCGCGCTCCACCCGGGAGTCGTGGTTGCCGGTGTAGACGCGCGCCAGGTAGTCGCCGACCGGCACCCAGCACACGGCGAGCGCGGCGACGAGGACGACGGCCTGCAGCAGTGCGGCAGTCCAGCCGGGCATCAGAATCGCTCCGGGAACAACAGCGCCACCACCATCAGCGCGGCGACGAGCAGCGCGACTCCGAGCGCGATCGCGTCAACGGCGCTCACAGTTTCTCCAGCGCCCGGACGACGAGCGCCAGCACCGCGAAAACCGCCAGGGTGAGCAGGAGGTAGGCCAGGTCGAGCACAGAGAACACCACTCCCGGTGGGTGAGCGGGGTCCGGACGTGGCCGCCCGGCGTCCCCGGCCGGTCCGGAACCGGACCGACCCACCGACCGTGCGTCCCGGGGACCTTGTCTGCGGTCGGCCCTGACGGGTTCCTGACGCCCTCGGCCGGATCCTGACGCAGTCCTGATGCCGCCGGGCGGCCGACGGTCGTCGCCGCCGGTCCAGAAGCGACGGTCCAGGGGGCGCCGGTCCAGGGGCGCCGGTCCGCGGCGACGGTCACCTACGCTGCACACCCGCCGAGGCCCGAGTCGTGGAGGTTGCCGTGCCCACCGTTCCGCTGCCCGATGCCGTGGCCGCGCTGCTGGCCCGACCCAACCCGGCCGTGATGGCAACGCTGCGCGCGGACGGCCAGCCGGTCACCGTGGCGACCTGGTATCTGCTCGAGGACGACGGGCGGGTCCTACTGGGCCTCGACGCCGTCCGCGCGCGGCTGCGCCACCTTCGGGGGGACCCCCGGGTCTCGCTGACCGCGCTGGCCGAGCGGGACTGGTACACCCACGTGAGCGTCCAGGGGCGGGTCGAGTCGATCGTGGACGACGAAGGTCTGCTGGACATCGACCGGCTGTCGCGGCACTACACCGGTCACGAGTATCCGGACCGGGTGCGGCCGCGGGTCAGTGTCCGGGTGCGGATCGCGACCTGGCATGGCTGGGGCGACGCCGCCCGGGAATGATGCTGGGGCGACGCCGCCCAGGTCCGGCTACTTGACGCTGCCGGTCGACAGCCCCGACTGCCAGAACCGCTGCAGGAACAGGAAGGCCAGCACCAGCGGGATAATCGAGAGCAGCGATCCGGTCACCACGATCGAGAACAGGGCCTGTGACCCACCACCGGCGTTGGCGGACGCGTTCCACTGGGCCAGACCGATGGTCACCGGGAAGTAGTTCGGGTTGTTCAGCATGACCAGCGGCAGGAAGTAGTTGTTCCATGTCGCGACGAGCGTGAACAGCAGGACCGTGACGAAACCGGGCATCAGCAGGCGCAGCGCAACCGACCGGAAGATCATCGACTCGCTCGCACCGTCGATGCGGGCGCTCTCGATCAGGCTGTAGTCCACGGCGTCCGCCGCGTAGATCCGCATCAGGTAGATGCCGAACGGGCTGACCAGCGAGGGGACGATCACTGCCCACGGCGTGTCCACCAGGCCGACTTTCGAGAACAGCAGGTAGGTGGGGATCGCGAGCGCGGTGGTCGGGACCATGATCGATCCGAGGACGACCCCGAACAGTGCCCGCTTGCCCAGGAACTCGTACTTGGCGAACCCGTAGCCGGCCAGTGTTGCGAGGATCGCCGCACCACCGGCCGCGACAACGGCGTACAGCGCCGAGTTGAACATCCACCGGGCGAAGACCCCGCCGTTGTAGCTGAAGACGTCGCGAATGTTGCCCACCAGATTGAACGGCTGCGCGAACCAGTAGCCGAAGCTGGAGAACAGGCTGCCGTTCGTCTTCGTCGACGAGATGACCAGCCACAGCAGCGGCAGCACGAAGTAGACGAAGCACACGGCCATGAACAGCGTCGGCAGGACGGTCCCGCGGCGTTGGCGCCGTCGGGCGGTGTCCGCGACGGTCCGGTCTCGGGCGACAACCCGGGAGGTGCTCGCGACGGTGCTCATGACGCCCGCTTCCTCTTGATGCTGGAGACCCCGATGGCGATGTAGGTGACCGCAAGGATCAGGAATCCGAGCAGGAACGAGATCGCCGCCGCGTAGTTCACGTTCTGGTCGGTGAACGCGAGGTTGTACGCGTAGAAGTTGGGCGTGAAGTCACTGGTGATGACCGGGCCGGCCACGGGCTGCAGGACCGAGGGCTCGTTGAACAGCTGGAACGACCCGATGACGGAGAACACCAGCGTCAACAGCACTGCCGGCCGTAGCTGCGGCAGCTTGATGTAGAGGGCCGTCTTGACCGGTCCGGCGCCGTCCGCCGCGGCCGCCTCGTACTGCTCCTGGGGGATCGCCCGCAGTGCCGCGTAGTAGATGATCATGTTGTAGCCGGTGAAACTCCACGTCGCGATGTTCGCCAGCGACGGCAGGATCCCGCCGCTGGTGAGAAAGCCCGGGGCCCCGACCCCGAGGTAGCCCGCGATCTGCGCGAACGGCCCGAACCGGGGTCCGTACAGATAGCCCCACACCAGGGCACCGACCACCGCGGGGACGGCGTACGGCACGAAGAAGACGACCCGGAACAGTTTCGGTGCCCGTAGCCGGCCGCTGTCCAGGATGAGGGCGAAGAGGATCGCCAGGACCAGCATGATCGGCACCTGGTAGACGAAGAACTGCAGGATCCGCCCGATCCCGCCCAGGAACTGCCTGTCGGTGAGGGCTGTCGCGTAGTTCTGCAACCCGACGAACGCCGTCCCACCGATCAGCTGCGTCTTGTACAGACTCAGGTAGAGGGCGTACGCCAGCGGCGCGAGGAACATGGCAACGAAGACGACGAGGAACGGCAGGACGAAGCCGTACGCCGCCAACCGGTGGCGGCCGCCGTTGACCCGGCCCGACCGGACCCGCGGTACCCGGCCGGCGGAAGCGGCAGGCACGGCGGTCACGCTGGTCTCCAGCTCATGGGTGGTTGGTGCTCCTTCGGCCGATGGTGACTCCCGGGGGCGGCGCGGGGGTGCGGCGCGGTCCGCCGCACCCCCGCGCGCTCAGCTCTTGATCTTGACGCCCTGGGCCTTCGCGTACGTGACGAGGTTGTTCTGCAGGGCGTCCAGTCCGCCGGACAGGCTCGACTTGGAGCTGAGCGCCTTGCCGAACGTCTCGTTGGCGGCGGTCGTGAGGTAGTCGTGGAACGGGTCCCACTCGAAGTCCGTCGTCACCGTCTGGGAGATGTCGGCGAACACCTTGTTGACCGCCTGGCCGCCGTAGAACGGCAGCTTCTGGTCGACGTACGTCGGGTCCGCGAGGACCTTCTTCGCCGTCGGGAACAGGAACTGGGTCTTCGAGAACGTGGATGTGGTCTGCTGGTTGGTCATCATGAAGATCGCAAACGCGGTTGCGGCCGCGGGGTACTTGCTGCCGGCGGTCACCGCGATCGTCGAACCACCCCAGTTGCCGGAGGTGGGCTTGGCGGGGTCCCACTGCGGCAGCGGTGCCACCCGCCACTTCCCGGCGCTCTTGGCCGCCGATCCCTGCAGGAAGATCGGTCCCCAGGCGGCGGAGAACCAGGTGGCGTAACGCCCACTGGCCAGGCCCTGGTACCAGTCGTTGTTGAAGTCCGGGTCGGTGGAGACCGCGCCGGACTTGACCATCGGGTCGAAGAAGTCCGCGACCTTCTTGGCCTGAGCGTCGTTGATCTGCAGCTTCATCGAGCCGCCCGCGTCCAGTGCCGAGAACGGGCGGGACCCGGCCTGCCACATCAGCGCGATGAAGTTACCGAAGTCATTGTTGGCAAGGTTGGTCATCGAGATGTTCGGCGCCGCCTTGTGCAGCTTGTCCGCGGACGCGGCGAACTCTTCCCAGGTCTTCGGCACCGCGATCTTGTACTTGGCGAAGATGTCCTCGCGGTAGAGCAGCCCCATGGGGCCGGAGTCCCACGGGATGCCGTAGACCTTGCCGCCCGGGGCGGCCTGGCTCCACGTCCAGTCGACGAACTGGTTCTTCACCGAGTCGTCGGCGCCGTACTTGGCCATGTCCAGCAGGTTGTTCTGCAGGGAGAACGTCGGGATGTACTGGAACTCGATCTGCACCGCGTCGGGGAAGCCCGACCCGGCCTTCAGGGCCGTGCGCAGCTTGGTGTACTGCGGCGTCCCCTGGCCAGCGTTCACCAGCTTCACCTTGATGTTCGGGTACTGCTTCATGAACATGTTGACCTCGGTCTGGGTGCCCGGCGTCCAGGACCAGAAGGTGATCTGCGCCGGCTTCTTCAGCTCCGCGGCCAGGTCCGCCGACGGCAGCGGGCTCGACGACGCGCCCCCGCCGCCGGCGTTCCCGGCGGAGCCGCTGCAGCTGGCCAGGAAGCTGGCGATGCCGGCCGCCGGGACGCCGGCGAGCAGGGCACGCCGGCTGAGCGATGCGATGTCCGCCCGCCGGAGCGGGTCTGTCGTGGGGTGCCTGTCATTGCGGGTCATGCGCTCTCCTTCGAGACGGTCGTGCGGTCGGTCAGATGGTCGGTCAGGTGGCGGGTGGTTCGTCGGGGTCGGCCAGTACCCGCAGGTCCCAGGGGCCGAGCGGGAGGGGCTCCCCGGCCGGGATCGGGGCACCGGCGAGCAGGTCTCGCACCGGCCGCGGCGCTCGCACGGACACCGGGTCGCCGCACCAGTTGGTGACGAACCATACGCGGCCCGCCCCCGGCCGGCTGGCGCCGGTGACCGTCACCGACGGTGGGAGTTCCTGCCACACCGCGTTGGCCGGCTCGGGCACCGCCCACCGGGCCAGCGCCCGCAGCGTCGCCTGGTCCGGCAGCGTGCCGACCCAGGTCAGTCGTCCGGCGCCGGACCGGTGTGAGGTGAGCGCCGCCCAGCGCCCGAAGTGCGGGTGGTGGTACGAGGCCAGGACGCCGGCGCCCTCGGCGACGAGCCCGTCGGCCCAGCCGGTCGCGGTCGCGCCCGTCGGCAGGCCGAAGGACGGGTCGTCGCCGGCGACCAGGGGCAGGTCGACGGAGAGGTTGCTGTACTCCAGGTAGCTGGCGCCCGCCGCTGCGCGCAGTCCGGCCGGGGCCACCTCGGCCCGGGCCTGGCCCTCCTCGTCGACGTAGCCGGTGCGGAACGTGGCGATCAGGTGTCCGCCGGCCGCGACATAGTCGGCCAGCGCGGTCATCAGCGCCGCGGAGGCCACGTAGAGCGCCGGGGTGACCAGGACGGGGTGCTCGCGGGCGAAGTTCGCCGGATCTGCGACCAGCTCCTCGCCGAAGCTCACGGCGGCCTGCCGGCCCGCCTCGTTGAACGCCCGGTAGAACGCGCCGAAGACGCGCTCGTAGGTGCCCGGGTCGGGGTCCGGTGTGCCGGGGACGGCGAGCGCGGGCTGGAACTGCAGCGCCCACCTGCTCTCGGTGCTGTACAGGAACGTGACGTCGACGTCGGGGCGCAGGTCGGTCACCGCGTCGCCTGCGGCGGCGAACTCCCGGCCGATCCGCTCCACCTCGCCGAAGGTCCGGCCCGGCTGGAGGCTGTGACCGAGAACGCCACCCCAGTAGGTCTCGGCCCCGTAGTGCAGCGTGTGCCAGTGCCAGTACTCGACCATCCTGGCCCCGCGGGACACCAGGGTCCACGCGGCCTGGCGCCACTGGCCGTCGTAGGCGGGGTAGTTCGACCAGGACTCACCGATCGAGCCAGCGTTGGTCTCGGTCGCCAGCCAAGGCCGGCCCTGGGTGCCGCGGCGCAGGTCCGATTCGTAGGACAGCCACCACGACCCGGTCGCGGTGGCCCAGGCCGGGGCCAGTCCCTGGCGCGGCCCGTCCACCGGCGGGCGGATGAAGGCGTCCTGCATCGGGTAGTAGGCGTTCGCCGCGACGACGTCCAGTGTCGCCGCGACCGCGCGGTCATCGGTGCCCGGCCGCCCGTGGGCCAGGCAGGTGGTCACGAACTGGTCGGCGCGTGCGTACTCGCGGACGATCCCGACCTGCCAGGCGATGAAGTCCGTCGTCAGCTCCGCCTGGTACCGGCGCCATGCCAGATCGTAGCCCTGGGTGGTGTTGCCGTCGGGCCGCCACAGGTCGGACCAGTCGCGCAGCCGGTGCGACCAGTACGTCAGTCCCCAGCGGCGGTTGACCTCCTCCACCGACCCGTACCGGGCCTGCAACCACGACAGGAAGCCGTCGAACGCCCCGTGGTTGTGGAACAGCTCGGCGCCGGGCTCGTTGTCGACCTGGTAGCCGATCACGGCCGGGTGGTCCGCGTAGCGGGCGACGATTCGGCGCACCACGCGCTCGGCGTGGTAGCGGAACGCGGGGTGGGAGTAGTCGGCGTTCTGCCGGTGGCCGTAGGGGATGGGCCGGTCGCTTGCGCGCTCGGCCATCACCTCCGGGTACCGGCGGGCCAGCCAGGGCGGGATCGCGTAGGTGGGCGTCCCGAGGACGACCGAGATCGAACGTTCGGCCGCGCCGTCGAGGATCTCGGCCATCCACTCCAGGTCGAAGACGCCGTCGTCGGGCTCCCACGTCGACCACACCGACTCCCCGACCCGGATGACCGAGAAACCGGCGTCCACCATCAGATCCAGGTCCGTCTTCAGCCGCGGCTCGGGCTGGTACTCGGAGTAGTACGCGGCACCGAAGAGCACCCGTCCCGGCAACCGGAACGACGCGCCGGTCACAGCCGCACCGTCACCGGGTCGCCCGCGTCGGCCCGGCGGGCTCCGGTGCTGGCTCGCACGACCACCCTGGTGGACAGCATCGACGAGCGCCGGTCCGTCGCCGGGTCGGTCAACTGGCGGCGCAGCAGTTCCACGGACGACTCCCCGAGTCGGCGGAAGTCCTGACGGACCGTCGTGAGCGGCGGTGAGTAGTAGGCCGAGTCCGCGGTGTCGTCGAACCCGGCGACGCTCACCTGTTCGGGCACCCGCCGCCCCGCCTCGGTCACGGCGCGCAGGACGCCCAGTGCCATCTGGTCGTTGCCGCAGAACACGGCCGTGACCGACGGGTCCCGGGCCAGCTGCTGTCCCGCGGCGTATCCCGAGGCCGCCGTCCAGTCGCCGGTCAACGGTTCGGGCACCGGCAGTCCGGCGCGACGCAGGGCCGACGCCCAGCCGGACCGGCGCGGCGCCGCGGCAGGATGGTCCGCCGGACCGGCGACGTGAGCAACGCTCTCGTGCCCGAGTGAGAGCAGGTGACGAACGACCGTTCGCGCCCCGCGGACCTGGTCGAACGCGGCCCAGGACATCCCGCTGCCCGGCGCCTGCCAGGTCAGCACCGTCGGGACGTCGACCGCCATGCCCAGGTCGGCATCGGGTCCGCCCGGCCCGCAGAGGACCACCAGCCCCTCGACGCCCTGCCCGTGCAGGCGTTCGACGGCGCCGATCACGTCGGTCCGGGTCACCTCGGACACCGAGAACACGCTGACGTAGTAGCCGGCGGCCCGTACCGCGCGCTCGGTGGCGAACAGGAGTTCGGTCCTGCCGTACAGCGTCGAGTCCGCGGTGACGATGCCGATGGTGTTGCTCCGCCTGGCCTTGAGGGCGCGGGCCGTGCTGTTGGGCCGGTAGCCCATCTCCGCGATGACCCGCCGGACCCGTGATGCGGTCTGCGGGGTGACCAGTGCCGCACCGTTGACCACCCGGGACACCGTCTGGCCCGAGACCCCGGCCCGGGCGGCGACGTCGGCGAGCGTGGGGTGCGCCGTCGGCTCATGGACGGCAGGAGCCGACACGCGCGATGCCGTCACGTCCGTCCACCTCCACGTCGTCGTGGCGCCGTCGCGGAAAGCGGCGGCTCGATCGAGTGTTTGCGCTGACACCGAGGGTGTCAAGGGACTGTGGACCATCGCGACCAGATCGTTGCCTTACGTGCCTACCCGCCGTCCTGCTCGTCGCGGCCCGGACCGTCCGGGATGGACAGCGCCAGGGCCCGAGCCCGGTCCAGGACCTGGCGCACCGGCAATCCGAGGATCCCGGCCGCCGCCCTGGCGGCGGCGTACTCCGGCTGGACCGTCACCGCACGCCCGTTGAGCAGCCCGCGCTTGACCTCGACCGGGGCACCGTCCACCTCGACGGCGACGGTGTCCCGATGCAGGGCGCGGCGGGCGACGCCGTGCACGCGGACGCCCAGCGTCGTCGTCGCGTCGACGAGGGCACCGAACACCGCGTCCAGGACGTCGTGCCCGGTGAGCGCGGTCAGGACGTGCCCTGGGCGGCCGTGGCGCATCAGCACCGGGGTCAGCCAGACGTCGGCCGCCCCGGCCCGGTGCAGGCCGTCGAGCACGTCCGGCCACAGCCGCGGATCCAGGTCGTCGATCGTCGCCTCGACGACGAGCAGCTCGTCCTCCCCCCAGGACGCGCCGCCGCGGCCGGTCGGCGTGACCCGGTCGCCGATCACCACCCGGACGAGGTTCGGGCGGTCGGGCGGGTCCGCGGTGCCGGCTCCGCTGCCCACGGCGCGGACCGTCAGTTCCGGCAGCGGTCCCCAGTCGGTGGCCAGGGTCGCGAGCAGTGCCGCGCCGGTCGGGGTGCACAGCTCCCGGTCACCGGCGCCCGCGCTCACCGGCGCCCCGGCCCGGGCGAGCAGCTCCAGCGTCGCCGGGACGGGTACCGGGATGCGGCCGTGCCCGGTCCAGGCGGTCCCCCCGCCCAGGCCCACCGTGCTGACCCGGCGGACGACATCGGCGCCCAGCAGGCCGAGGGTGTCCAGGGCGACCGAGCAGCCGACGACGTCGGCGAGGGAGTCCAGGGCGCCGACCTCGTGGAAGTGGACCTCGGCGGTGTCGACGCCGTGGACGCGGGCTTCGGCGTCGGCGAGGGCGTCGAACACGGCCAGCGCGAACCCGCGGGCCGCGTCGCTCAGTCCGGCCCCCAGGACGAGTGCCCGGACGTCGGCCGGGCCGCGGCGGACCGAGCTGGGTGCGGCCGTCACCACCGCGTGGGTGGCGCGCAGGCCGTGCCGACGGACCTGGTCCACCGCCAGGCCGATCGGCTCGCTGCCGGCGACGGCCAACGCGGCCAGGGCGCCCCGGACCGCGCCGACGTCGGCGCCGGCGTCGAGCAGTGCCCCCAGCAGCATGTCGCCGGCGGCACCGTGCGTCGCATCTATCCAGACAGCGTCGACACGGAGAGCGGTGCTCACGCGAGTCGACGGGTCATCCGGGTCACAGCGACCGCCGCACCGAAGCCGCTGTCGATGTTGACCACCGTGACGCCGGGCGCGCAGGCATTGAGCATCGTGAGCAGCGCGGCGATCCCGCCGAAGGCGGCGCCGTGCCCGACGCTGGTCGGCACCGCGACGACCGGGATCGGGACCAGTCCGGCCAGCACGCCCGGCATCGCCCCGTCCATCCCCGCGATCGCGATCACCGCGTCGGCGGCGGCGATCCGGTCCCGTTCGGCGAGCAGGCGGTGCAGGCCGGCGACGCCCACGTCGACGATCAGCTCCGCACCGGTGCCCGAGACCTCCAGCGTGGTCATTGCCTCGCGCGCGACGGGAAGGTCGGACGTCCCGGCAGCGACGACGGCGACACGTCCCCGGGGCGCCGGTACCGGCCCGAGGACGACGGTGCGGCCGACGTCGTCGACGCGGGCCCCGGGGTGCTGGCGGGCCAGCGCCCGGGTGGCGGCGTCGCAGCGGGTGGCGAGCACGGCCCGGTCCGGGTGCGCGGCGGCGAGGTGGACGAGCGCCTCGACCGTCTGGTCGGGCGTCTTGTGGGAGGCGAGCACGACCTCGGGGTCGCCGGTGCGGCGGACCCGGTCCAGGTCCAGCCGCGCGAAGCCCAGATCTTCCACGGCCGGCTGCTGTGACACGCTGGAACGGTGACGGCTTCCTGCTCCCCGAGTCAAACCGCAGCTCAGGAGTCGGCTCACCAGCAGACGTCCGACCCGGGGACGGCGTCGCGGTTGCTCGCCTGGTTCGCCGGCGTGCCGCGGGTCACGGTCGCCTACTCCGGCGGTGTGGACTCCGCGGTGGTCCTCGCAGCGGCCGTGCGGGCCCTGGGCGCCGGCAACGTCGTCGCGGCGACCGCAGTCTCACCTGCGCTGCCGAGCGGGATGCTGGCCGAGGCCGCCGCCCTGACGGCATCCCTCGGCGTCGACCACCGGCAGGTGCCGACCGCTGAGATGGACGTCGAGGGGTACACCCGCAACGGCCACGACCGGTGCTACTTCTGCAAGGCCACCCTGGTCGACGCGCTCGGCGCCGTCCTGGACGGCACGCCGGGCGAGATCGTGGTCACCGGAACCAACGCCGACGACGTACGGGCCGGCTGGCGTCCGGGGATCCGGGCGGCCGCCGAGCGCGGCGCGGGCACTCCGCTGGCCGACACCGGCACCGGCAAGGCCGAGGTCCGGGCGCTGGCCCGGCACTGGTCGCTCGCCGTGTGGGACCGCCCGGCCAGCCCGTGCCTGTCCAGCAGGGTCGCCTACGGCATCGTGATCACCCCGGCCCGGCTGGCGCGGGTCGACCGGGCGGAGACGGCGGTGCGGGCGGCGCTGCGGGCTGCGGGGGTGGACACCCGGGAGCTGCGGGTGCGCGACCTCGGCGCGGACGGTGCCCGGGTCGAGGTCGACGCCGCCGCGGTGGGCCCGGTGCGGCGAAGCGGTGCTCTCGCCGCCGTCCGGGACGCCGGGTTCCCCGGCCCGGTCGCGGTCGGCGCCTTCGCTTCCGGGACGTTGAACTCCGCCCTGCCCGAGTCGCTGCGGCACACCTGACAGACCGCGCACCAACCGGCACCGTTCACCACGAGCACCCGTTCACCAACGAGCACAGGGGAGTCGACATGGAGTACCGAAGGCTCGGTCGGATGGAGCACGCGAGTTCGGTGCTGGCCTACGGGGGGGCGGCGCTCGGCGACGTCGACCAGGACACCGCCGACCGGTCGATCCAGCAGGCGCTCGACGCTGGCGTCAACCACTTCGACTTCGCGGCCAGCTACGGCGACGCGGAGCTGCGGCTCGGTCCGTGGATGTCGCGCATCCGCGACGACATCCTCCTCGCTACCAAGACCGGCGACCGCGACCGGGAGGGCGCCTGGGCGTCGATCAACACCTCGCTGGAGCGGCTGCAGACCGACCACCTGGACCTGATCCAGCTGCACGCCATCGGCGATCTCGACGAGCTCGACCGCGCGCTGGGGAACGGCGGTGCGATCGAGGCGGCCGTCCGCGCGCAGGAGGAGGGACTGGTCGGCGCCATCGGCATCACCGGACACGGCAAGCAGGCGGCGCAGACCCACCTGGAGGCGCTGCGCCGGTTCCCGTTCGCGACCGTGCTCACCCCGCTGAACGCCCTCCTCTGGCGCGACGACACGTTCCGTGCGGCGTACGAGGCGCTGGTCGCGGAGGTCAGGCGTCAGGACGTCGGGCTGCGGACCATCAAGGGCGTCGCGCGCCGCAACTGGCCCGAGGGCAGCGACCGGACCTACGCGACGTGGTACGAGCCGCTCGATCAGGCCGGACCGATCCGGGCCGCGGTCTCGTGGGTGCTGGCCCACGGTGAGGTCACCGCCCTGGCCACGGCGGGCGATGTCCGGTTGCTCGGCATGCAGATCGCCGCGGAGGCCGACCGGATGGACGTCACCGACGCCGAGGCCGCCCTGCTCGAGGTCCCGGACTACTCGTCGCCGTTCATCCACTCGATCTGAGCCGCTGGGAGCCGCGGAGCGCCCGGGAGGAGATGACGTGGGGATCGTGTCGCGTGGATTCGGCGGGCGACGCCCGACGCGCGGACCGGACCGGTTGCCGCCGGGTCAGTACGACACCGGGAACTCGTTCCCGGTGCTCTCCGCCGGCCCCACGCCGCGAGCGGACACCGACCGGTGGGACTTCACGGTGTCAGTCGAGCGCGAGCAGGTACAGCGCTGGACCTGGCAGCAGTTCCGGTCGCTGCCTCGAGAGACGTTCACCGTCGACATCCACTGCGTCACGACCTGGTCGAAGTTCGACACCGGCTGGTCCGGGGTATCCGTCGACGTGCTCCTCGACGGGGTCGACACGGGCGCTGTGGAGTATGCGGTGGCGACCTGCGACGGCGGCTACACGACGAACCTCCCGCTGTCGGAGCTGACGGGTGGGCGCGCCTGGGTGGTCGACACCTACGACGGGGCACCGCTGCACCCCGAGCACGGCGGACCGGCGCGCCTGCTCGTCCCGCACCTGTACTTCTGGAAGTCGGCCAAGTGGGTGCGGGGGCTGTCCCTGTCCTCGGTCGACCGGCTGGGCTTCTGGGAGCGCAACGGCTACCACGCGCACGGGGACCCGTGGACCGAGCAGCGGTACGCGGGGGACTGAGCCGAGCGGATCGGGACGTGACCGGGTCGGTCAGGTGGCGAGGCGCAGGATCCGGGACCCCGGGCGCGGGTGCTGCCGGACGAATGCGGCGACGACCTCCGGGCTTTCCGGGCGGCTGACGTAGAAGCCCTGCACCAGGTGGCAGCCCATGCTCCGGAGAAGGTCGAGGGTCTCCACGTCCTCGGGGCCCTCGGCGACGACCCGGTGTCCGAGGTTGGTGGCGAGGCTGATGATGGCGCGCACGAGTACCTGGCTCTTGCCCTCGTCGGTGACCAGCCCGGCGATGAACGACCGGTCGATCTTCACCTCGCTGACCGGAAGCTGCTGCAGGTAGGCAAGGCTGGAATAGCCGGTCCCGAAGTCGTCCAGGGACAGCATCACGCCGATGGCCGAGATGCGCTCGAGGATCGGTACGGCCCGCTCGTAGTCGTCCATGACGCTGCTCTCGGTGATCTCCAGGATCAGCCTCGACGCGGGCACCCCCGCGTCGAGCAGGGCGGCACTGATCAGCGCCGGCAGAGCGGAATTGCTCACCACGCGGGCGGACAGGTTCACCGCCACGGCCACGTCGACGCCCTGGGTCCGCCACTCGGCGCACTGACCGAGCGCCTCGTGCAGTACGTGCTCGGTGAGCGGGCCGATCAGGCCGTTCGCCTCCGCGAGCGGGACGAAGACAGTCGGGCCGAGAAGGCCGAGTCGGGGGTGGTGCCAGCGCACCAGAGCCTCGACGCTGTTCACCTCATCGGTCACCAGATCCAGCTTCGGCTGGTAGGCGAGTCGCAGCTCGTTGCGGTCCAGTGCCAGGTGCAGGTCGGCCAGCAGGGCAAGACGCTCGGCGCGGCCGCGGTCGAGCTCACTGGTGTAGAGGACGACCGCGTCGCCGGCCTCCTTGGCGACGTACATCGCGGTGTCGGCGTGCCGGAGCAGATCCGACTCGTTGCCGCCGGCGCTGGCCAGCGCGACGCCGATGCTCGCCCGCGTACTCAACATTGCCTCCGGCAGCTGGACCGGGGAGGCGAGAGCGCGCTCCAGGGCCTCGGCCAGCGCCGTCACCTGGCCGGCGTCTCCCGGGCGGGGCAGGAAGGCCGCGAACTCGTCGCCGCCAAGCCGGGCGACGGTCGCGTCGGCCGGCAGCGTCGCCTGGATGGTCCGCGCGAGGGATCGGAGCAGGGCGTCGCCGACGTGATGGCCGAGGGTGTCGTTGACCTCCTTGAACCGGTCGAGGTCCAGCAGCAGGACTGCACCCGCGTCCCGGTCGTTCCCGGCGAGCGCGGATCGCAGGGTCTGTTCGAGCAGCGACCGGTTGGCCAGCCCCGTCAGGACGTCGTGGGTCGCCTCGTACCGGAGCCGGTCCATCAGCGTGCTGCTCCGGACGGCCACGGACAGGTGCCCGGCGAGCGTCTGGAGCATTGCCTGGTCCTCACGGGTGAACGAACCGGTGTTCCCGAGTCGGTCGAGCACCATCAGTGCGCCGTCGCCGGACCCACGGGGCAGCGGCACCACCACGGCGTCCCGGACGCCCCGGGCGCGCAGCCAGCTCCGGTCAGTCGCCCGGCGGGTGCCGGCAGGCAGCAGTGCGGGCGACCCGCTCGTACGGACGAAGCTGACGAACTCGTCCGACCCCGCCCACGCATCTGGCAGAACGCGCAGGACGTCCTCATCGCCTTCGTCAACCGAGAGTTGAACCATGCCGTCTGGTTCGGCGAGCAACAGGTCGGCGGTCCTTGCGCGCATCAGAGACCGCACCTGGCCGAGCATCCGACCGGCGAGTTCCTGGACGCCGGCAGATCCGGTGTTCAGCCCGACGAAGTCGTGCACCTGTTCCAGCGCCTCGTGGCGCCGGTGCAGCACCTGGAACCCGCGATAAACCCCGGTCGCGGTCACCGTGAAAACGACGAGGACGATAGTGCCGACCCAGGCCCTACCAGCCAAGATCACTGTGGCGAACGCGGCGGTGGTCGACAACAGGCTGACGAGCACCGCAGGTACCCGGACGGCTGTGGACACCCGCGCGGCGATGCCGCCCTGGTGCCACCGGATGACACGCAGCACCAGGCTGGTCATCAATTGGTCGACGAGTGCGACGGTTACATAGCACGTGAGGAGGATCCGGGCGGTCAACTCACTCTGCTGGCCCACCAACAGGTGCACCAGCACCACGTCGAGAGCGGCTTCGGCCGCATACGCGGCAACGTTGTACAGAGCCTTCGGACCTGGCGATCGCTGGATGGCAAAGGCGAGCGCCGACCCGACCACCCGCGCTGTGATCAGTTGCCATGCGCCGCACCACAGGATCCCTAGCGCGAGGGGGAAGCCCGCGAGAGTGAACGAATAGGCCTGGTGGCGTACCTCGACGTGCACGAGACAGAACTCGGCTACGCAGAACAGCACGGCAAGCCCGAGGGCAATCGCCAACGGCGACAGTCCGGACGGCGCGACGAGCAGCGGGGGACCCTGCGGCACCGCCGCGAGCCCGGCGCCGAGTAGCGCCAGACCCGCGGTGAGCACAGCAGTCGCCCGGCTGGGGCTCGCCGTGCGGCTCGACATCAGATGCTCAGCGTGCCAGACCGCCAGACCACGTCAACGGCGGCGGGGGTGGTGGACCAGCGGGCGCTGGCGGGGGTGATGGTGCGGGGGGTGGTGGACCAGCGGGCGCTGGCGGGGGTGATGGTGCGGGGGGTGGTGGACCAG
>JAABUS010001234.1_pt1 | contig 57651 bp, 50 predicted proteins | sample 5560161 | NCBI WGS metagenome assembly JAABUS01 (sample SAMN10711885, study PRJNA513376) | rock metagenome | isolation source: Antarctica rocks | place: Antarctica: Victoria Land, Trio Nunatak nord | collected 2016-01-04
TATGCCGAAACGATGATGCTGTTTTTATCGGTATAAAATCAGCCTCACCCTAAATCCCTCTCCAAAAGAGAGGGACTTGAGAAACTTTTGCAGTTGACTCCCTCTCCTTTGGAGAGGGCTGGGGTGAGGCTCTAATTTGTTTTTGCCCTGGGCGATTAAAATTTCAGCTTAAAACCTTATTTTTGCACCTCTTAAAATTGAGATAAACGTATTGATGTACAAGGAATATAAGCAGCTTAATTTATCGGAAACCGGCAGTGATGTGCTCAAATTTTGGAAGCAGAACGGCATCTTCGAGAAAAGCATCAGCAGCAGGCCAGCCAGCAAACCTTACACTTTTTATGAAGGGCCGCCTTCTGCAAACGGACTGCCGGGCATTCATCACGTGATGGCGCGCTCGATCAAGGATATTTTTTGCAGATATAAAACACTAAAAGGTTTCCGGGTGAAACGTAAAGGCGGCTGGGATACGCACGGTTTGCCGATAGAACTGGCTGTGGAAAAAGCTCTGGGCATCACCAAAGATGATATCGGCAAAAAGATTTCTATCGAAGATTACAATGCCAAATGCCGCCGCGAAGTGCTGAAATATACTGATGTTTGGAATGACCTGACCGAAAAAATGGGTTACTGGGTTGATCTGGAAGACCCGTACATTACTTACAAAAATGAATATATTGAAACGCTTTGGTGGATTTTAAAGGAATTTTACAAAAAAGGTTTGCTGTACAAAGGTTACACCGTTCAACCGTATTCGCCCGCTGCCGGAACGGGTTTAAGTTCGCACGAACTGAACCAGCCGGGCTGTTACCGCAATGTAAAAGACACTTCGATTACGGCTCAATTTCATCTCGTCAACAACCAAATCCATCCGCTAATCCCAATTTTGTTTGAGGAAGAAACGGAAGATACCACGATTTTAGCCTGGACAACCACGCCCTGGACTTTGCCTTCCAATTGTGCGCTGGCCGTTGGCGAAAACATCGATTACGTGAAGATAAGGACTTTTAATCCTTACACTTACGCTCCGGTCAGCGTGGTTTTGGCTAAGCATTTGATCAGTCAATATTTTAAACAAGAAGGCAAAAATGCTTCTTTTACCGGTTATAATTCAGGCGATAAAATTATTCCTTGGGAAATTGCTGCCGAATTTAAAGGTGCAGAATTAGTTGGTTTACGTTATCACCAATTGATGCCTTATGTTGATAACGAAGATTTGGAGCAAAATGCTTTCCGCGTCATCCCCGGAGATTTTGTGACGACAGATGATGGAACCGGAATTGTCCATACCGCTTCTATTTTTGGTGCCGATGACTTTCGCGTGGCGCGTGCAAACGGCATTCCTTCGGTTTTGGTGAAAGATGAAAACGGCAAAGAAGTTCCGCTGGTAAACAAACAAGGCCGTTTTGTAGATGAAGTAACCGATTTTGCAGGCAAATTCGTCAAAGAAGAATATTACAGCGATGCCGAACGCGCCGATCCTGATTTTAAACCAACGGATGTTTTAATCGCCATCAAACTAAAAGAAGACAACAAAGCTTTCGACGTAAAAAAATACGAGCACAGTTACCCGCATTGCTGGCGCACCGATAAACCGATTTTATATTATCCGCTGGATAGCTGGTTTATCAAAACGACAGCCGTTAAAGACCGGATGGTGGAACTGAACAAAACCATCAATTGGAAACCGGAATCTACCGGGACCGGAAGGTTTGGAAATTGGCTGGAAAATCTGGTGGATTGGAATTTATCGCGTTCCAGATATTGGGGAACGCCGCTGCCGATCTGGCGGACAGAAGATGGCTCGGAAGAAATTTGCATCGGTTCAATTGCTGATTTGGATAAGGAAATCCAGAAATCCATCGATGCTTCTTTTATGCCACCAAATTTTGTGCTGAACGATTTACACCGTCCGTTTGTGGATGACGTGATTTTGGTTTCTTCAACCGGCAAAAAAATGTTCCGCGAACCGGATTTGATCGATGTTTGGTTTGATTCTGGTGCAATGCCTTACGCGCAGCATCATTTTCCTTTTGAAAATAAAGAAGCTTTTGAAAACTCTTTTCCGGCAGATTTTATTGCTGAAGGCGTTGACCAAACGCGCGGCTGGTTTTTCACGCTGCACGCCATTGCGGTAATGCTGATGGATTCTGTAGCTTATAAAAACGTGATTTCCAATGGTTTGGTGCTGGATAAAAACGGCAACAAAATGAGCAAGCGTTTGGGCAACGGCGTTGATCCGTTTAAAACCATCGAAAAATACGGCGCAGATGCCACGCGCTGGTACATGATCAGCAATGCTTCGCCTTGGGACAATTTGAAATTTAATGAAGAAGGTTTGGACGAAGTGCGCCGTAAATTTTTCGGTACGCTCTATAACACGTATTCTTTCTTTGCATTGTACGCCAATATCGATCATTTCAATTATCAGGAAGCAGAGATCGACCTGCAAAACCGTCCGGAAATTGACCGTTGGATATTATCGTTACTAAACACTTTAAGCGCAGAAGTTGACGGCTTTTATGCTGATTTTGAACCGACAAAAGCAGCACGTGCCATTCAGGATTTTGTAGATGCACATTTAAGCAACTGGTACGTCCGGTTAAGCCGCCGCCGTTTTTGGAAAGGTGATTACAGCGAAGATAAACTTTCGGCTTATCAAACTTTATATACTTGTTTGGTTACGATTTCTAAATTAATGTCGCCTATCGCTCCATTTTTTGCAGAGCGTTTGTTTTGCGATCTAAATAACATCACACAAAAAGAAACTGTAGAATCTGTGCATTTGGCAGACTTTCCGCTTTATCATGATGATTTGGTTGATAAAGAACTGGAAGAACGGATGCAATTGGCGCAGGATATTTCTTCGTTAACACTTTCGCTTCGTAAAAAAGTTGGCATTAACGTACGCCAGCCGTTAAGTAAGATTTTACTGCCGATTTTGAACCCGCATTTTCAGCAGCAGGTGGGGCAGGTGAAAGATTTGATCCTTTCCGAAACCAACATCAAAAATATTGAGTTCCTAACCGACGATGCTTCTTTTATCAGCAAAAAAATCAAACCAAACTTTAAAGCTTTGGGCAAAAAAGTGGGGAAAGATATGAAGCTGGTTGCGGAAGCAATTGCCCGGTTTAACCCGGAAGAAATAAATGAACTGGAGCAAAACGGACAGATTTTAATACCAAACACTTCTTATTTAATCCTTTCTTCAGAAGTAGAAATCTCGGCTGAAGATGTTCCGGGATGGCAGGTAGCAACTTTAGGAAAGCTAACCGTTGCGCTGGATATGGCTATAAATGAGGAACTTAAGCTTGAAGGTATTTCGCGGGAGTTGGTAAATCGGATCCAGAATCTGCGCAAAAGCCACGGTTTGGAAGTGACTGATCGGATCAATGTCCTTCTTCAAGACAAGCCAGTTGTGGCAGAAGCTGTAAGAAATAATTTATCCTATATTTGCGCCGAAATTTTGGCAGATAATTTGGCATTGGATACACAGTTATTTGAAGGTGAAAAAGTAACCATAAACGACGAAGATTTATTGATTGAAATAATTAAAGCAGGATGAACGAACAAAAAGAAAAAAACAGATACTCTGATGCTGAACTAAAAGAATTTAAAGACCTTATTTTAGATAAATTACGCATAGCCAAACAGGAGCTGAACAATTTAACATCTTCTTTAAGCAGCCCGAATTCTAACGGAACGGACGATACTTCAGGCACTTATAAAACGCTGGAAGACGGCTCTGCAACACTCGAAAAAGAGCAAATTAACCAGTTGGCTGCCCGGCAGAAAAAGTTTATTGAGCAACTGGAAGCCGCTTTGGGCCGGATTGAAAACCGCACTTATGGCATTTGCCGTGAAACCGGAAAACTGATCCCAAAAGAACGCCTGCGCGCAGTGCCGCACACTACGCTGAGCATGGAAGCCAAAATGAAACAGTATTAAATGAAAGCTACTTATACCAAGCCTTTTTTAATTGCTGCTTTTATTGTGCTGGCAGACCAGATCCTGAAAACCTGGGTACGCACACACATGTATCTGGGTGAAGAAATAAAGCTGTTGGGCAACCGCGGCTTTTTGCATTATACAGAGAATAATGGAATGGCTTTTGGCTGGGAACTGGGCGGAGAAGCTGGCAAATACGCGCTGACTCTATTTCGGATCCTGGCCGTTTCGGGCATTGCTTATGGCTTGGTTTATTTGATTCAGCACAAATATCATCGTGGTTTGATCATCACGATTGCACTGATTTTTGCCGGTGCGCTGGGCAATATCATTGATTCTGCTTTTTACGGACAGCTTTATCATTATGCACCGCTTTTTCAGGGCCGCGTGGTAGATATGTTTTATTTTCCGCTGCTGTCCGGCGTTTTTCCGCAGTGGGTGCCGGTTTGGGGCGGAGAAGAATACATCTTTTTCAGGCCGGTTTTTAATGTGGCCGATGCTGCAATTTCAGTTGGTGTGGTGCTGATTTTATTGAACCAAAAGAAGTATTTTAAGGAAGATGTCAAAGAAGAACCGCAGCCAAACAGCGAAATTGTAGAAGAATAAACTTGTCTTGATTCTCGTTTTTTGTCATTTCGACCGAAGGGAGAAATCTTCTTCAAAGCGATAGTTCATTTGTTTCTTTTGTACGTTCTTTTGCTTGATCAAAAGAACCAAAAATCAAGAATGCCGAATCGCCTCCGGGCGGCATTCAATCCACCGCGCCTGGGTTAATACCTTTCTGGTGTTTACCTTTATGGCTGTCGTTTTAAAGTTTAAACTTTGCAAAATACGCGCTTTGTCATCATGAGTGCAATGGAAGGACCTTCATCGAAATTTAAACTTTATGCCGATAAAAGAAGCATGACCGCTTTGATGAAGATTTCTCAATCGGTCCAAAATGACAAAATTTGAATGCTTCTTTTATCGGTATAAAAACAGTATCAAACAAAACCACTATTTATTTCTGGCTGATTAACAGTCATTTGAATACTTTCAATTCAAAAAAAGTATTTTCGATGAGACAAATCCGTACAACTATCGTCTATCCAAACAAAACCTAAAACCATGAAAAAGCTTTTAACTTTTATACTGATCGCATTTTTATCTGCCGCAACTTTTGCCCAAAATGTTGATCTCCGCAGAAAAATAACAGTAACGGGCAATGCCGAAACAGAAGTAACGCCGGATATTATTTATTTCAGCATTTCGCTCAAAGAATATTTAAACGGCAAAACCAAAGTCAGCATTTCAACCCTGGAAAACCAGTTGCAAAAAGCAGTGAACGATGCCGGAATTGCCAAAGCTGATTTCACGATCAACAATTTATCATCTTATAATTACGTGCCGGAGAAAAAGAAAAATGCTGATTTTCTGGCTTCCAAACAATATCGTTTAAAGCTACATGATCTGAATAAAATCAATAAAATTTTAGATGCAGTAGATGATAAAGGCATTCAATCTACCGGAGTTGATGGTTATGATTATTCAGGGATTGAAGCTTTGAAAAGCGAGTTGAAACTAAAAGCTTTGAAAAATGCACAAGCCAAAGCCAGCTTTTTATTAAGCGGAATCGGCGAAAAATTAGGCGGCGCGATTGATATTCAGGAGATTAATAATGAACCAATGCAGCAACCAGTTTTCCGTTCGATGATGATGAAAACAGCTTCTACAGAAGCAACAGAACCGGATATTGATTTTAAAAAGATCAAGTTGAATTATCAGGTGCAGGCGGTTTTTGAGATTGTGAAATAGTAATTCTGGTTATAAACCGTTAGACGATTTTATACCGATAAAAGAAGCATTACAATTGTATATTTGTTTATGATAAGGACTGTAATAAAACCTGATAATCAAAATATCACGATTAACTTACCGGAAAACTTCATTGGTAAACAGGTAGAAGTAATCGCGTTTACGATTGAAGAAACTGAAAAAAATGACGGGCAAACCCTTACCCATTTTGCCAGCCAAAAGGTTTTAGAAAAAGATTGGTTAACGCCGGAAGAAGATTTTGCATGGCGAGATTTGTAAAGGGTGATGTTGTTGTGATTCCTTTTCCGTTCTCAGACTTATCCGGAAACAAAAAAAGGCCTGCTTTGGTATTGGCAGATTTGCCAGGCGACGATATTATTTTATGTCAAATTACCAGCCAACAAAATAATGATAAGTTTGCAATAGCTCTTAATCTTACTGATTTTGCAAGTGGTTCTTTACCTGTTATTTCAAACATTCGCCCTACACGTGTTTTTACTGCTGATAAAAACATTATTATCCGTAAAGTTGGAACACTGAAAGCTGTTGTTACTGCCAAAACAGTACAAGTGTTGATTGATCTTTTTAAATAGCGGGAAATGATTTTAAAAAGATCAGGCTAAATTACCAGGTGCAGGCGGTTTTTGAGATTGTGAAGTAGCTGAAGAAGTAAGAAATTTTTATTTCTAAGGTTTAACTTACGACATTTTTCTTTATATTTGAGAAAAAAGTCTTATGCCAATTTTAGAGAAACAAATAATAGAAGTCAAACCTGCCTCTTTTGCAGATTTGCTGGGTGGTAAGGATTTGATCGGTGCTCCGCTTTCTTCTGGTTTTGATTTGATTACTTTAAGCCATAAGGGCGTTAGTAAAGCTTCGCTCGAAATTTTGATTGCACATACTGGCATTTCAAAAAAAGATTTCATAGAAAATATCCTTAACCTTTCTGTTAAAACTATTGAACGAAAAGAAAGCACAGATAAACTTGACAGGCGAACTTCCTCCCATATTCTTGAAATTGCCAAAGTGATAGAACATGCGTATGTTGTTTTTGAGGAGGTAGAAAAGGTAAAAAAATGGCTAATTACGTCTAACCGCGCTTTAAATAATTTAAAACCAATTGCGCTTTTTGATATGCCAACCGGCTTACAATTGGTGGATCAGGTTTTAGGGCGAATTGAAGAGGGTGTTTACTCTTGATTACGGTTTACAGGATTGTTAAATCGGAGGCACGCAGTCGGCATTTAACCGGAACAGGTGCTTTTAAATATGGCGGCAGGTGGAATAGCACAGGCACGTATATGTTGTACACCAGTGAAAATGCGTCTTTAACATATTTAGAAACACTTGTCCATTTTGACGAACCTATTTTGCCTTCTGATCTTTTTATCATCACCATTTATATCAAAGATGAATCGCTGATTTATACTGTTAATGACCAAGACTATCCAACAAACTGGAAAAAATTAGACCAATTAGAAAATAAAGCAATCGGCGATCTATGGATGGATGAAAGAACATATTTGGGCTTTAAAGTGAAATCGGCAGTTAATCCCTTAGAGTACAATTATTTATTAAATCCAATGTTTCCCGGCTATAAAAATTTAGTTGAAGTTTATTCAGTTGCTCCGTTGGTTATTGATTCCAGGTTGATTAGGTAAATCTTTTCCTATCAATACTGTTTTTACCCCTATAAAAACAGTATCATTCAATCCACTCAAACTTGGTATAAGGCACCAAAACCTCCGGGATTTTAATCCCCTTTTCCGTCTGGTTATTTTCCAATAAAGTAGCAACAATCCTCGGCAAAGCCAGCGCGCTTCCGTTTAAAGTGTGCGCCAATTGGTTTTTACCTTCACTATTACGGAAACGCAACTTTAAACGGTTACTTTGGAAAGTTTCAACATTGGAAACAGAAGAAACTTCCAGCCAGCGTTGTTGCGCCGCACTCCAGGTTTCCATATCATAAGTTAAGGCAGAAGTAAAACCCATATCACCGCCGCACAAACGCAGCACCCGATAAGGTAATTCTAATTTTTGAAGCAATGATTGCACATGCAAACTCATTTCTTCCAAAATTTCATAAGATTTTTCGGGATGGGCAACCTGCACAATTTCTACTTTATCAAACTGATGCAAACGGTTTAAACCGCGAACATGTGCGCCGTAAGAACCAGCTTCCCGGCGGAAACAAGGCGTATATCCGCAGTTTTTTACCGGCAATTCTTCTTCCTTCAAAATCACATCGCGGTACAAATTGGTCATCGGAACTTCTGCCGTCGGGATCAAAAACAAATTATCCTGTCCCACAAAATACATCTGCCCTTCTTTATCGGGCAACTGTCCAGTCCCAAAACCTGATGCTTCATTCACCAGCAAAGGCAGCATCCGTTCATCGTAACCTGCTTTTTCGGCTTCATCCAGAAAAAAAGCAATTAGTGCACGTTGCAATTTTGCTCCTTTTCCTTTATAAACCGGGAAACCGGCACCGGTGATTTTTACGCCGAGTTCAAAATCAATTAAGTTATATTTTGCGGCCAGTTCCCAGTGCGGCAATGCGTTTTCTGGCAAATTTGGTTTTTCACCATTTTCTAAAACCACTTCATTTTCTTCGGGCGTACTTCCTTTTGGTACAGAACTATGCGGTAAATTAGGCAATAAAAACAGCATCTGCTGCTGCTCGTTTTCCAGCGCAGCCAAATCATCGCCTAAAGTTTTAATATCGTTTTTCCAGGTTGAGGTTTGGTTTTTGATGGCTTCAGCTTCTTCTTTTTTGCCGTTACGCATCAGTTCGCCTATTTTTTTTGCTGCGGAATTTGCTTCTGCGGAAACCTGTTCCAATTGGGTTTGTGTTGATCGGCGTTGCTCATCCAAAGCGATAATTTCATCAACCAGTTCCGTCTGTTTAAAATTCCGCACAGCCAAACGTTCCAAAACTTTTTCCCTGTTTTCGCGGATATAACTAACTTGCAGCATTATTTTAATTTTCAGCAAAGATAGCGGTCGGTTGTCAGTTTTCAGTTGCGGGTTGCCTGTTTTTGGCGGAGAAATATCAAACTTAGAACTGACAACTCACAACCGGCAACTTGCAACCGAACAATGACCGGCAAACTTTACCTTGTACCCACTCCGATTGGCAATCTGGAAGACATGACTTTTAGAGCCATCCGTATTTTAAAAGAAGCCGATTTGATTCTGGCGGAAGATACGCGCACTTCGGCACCGATGCTGAAACACTTTGGTATCAGCGGGAAGGTTTTTTCGCATCATCAGCACAACGAACATCAATCTACCCAGGAAATTATGAAGTTTTTGGGCGAAGGAAAACAGATCGCGCTGATTTCGGATGCCGGTACGCCAGCTATTTCTGACCCTGGTTTTTACTTAGTCCGCGAAGCTTTAAAAAATAATTTTCCGGTAGAATGTTTGCCCGGAGCAACGGCTTTTGTCCCGGCGTTGGTTAATTCCGGTTTACCAAATGACCGCTTTATTTTTGAAGGATTTTTACCGGTAAAAAAAGGCCGGCAAACACGCTATTTAAGTTTGAAGGAAGAAGAACGGACAATGATCTTTTATGAATCGCCGCACCGTTTGTTAAAAACTTTAGATGAAATGATCACTTATTTTGGTGCCGACAGACTGGCTTCCGTTTCCCGCGAACTGACCAAACTGTTTGAAGAAACCGTCCGCGGCACGTTAACTGAAATCAAAACTTATTATGAAACGCATACCGTAAAAGGGGAGTTTGTGCTAATAGTTAATGGATTATAGTTTATAGGTTATTGTTCATCGTCGTTTTCAAAATCCCCCGCACCTCGTTCCTCACACCTCGCTCCCCTAATGAAAAAAAAATTCCTCCTCTCCATACTTTCCGGTTTATTAATGTGGATTGCCTGGCCGCCAATTCACTATACTACCTTTTTACTTTTTGTTGGCTTGGTGCCAATGCTTCTTTTATTAGAGGAAATTATACAATCCAACTCCAACCGCAAAGGGTTTCTGATTTTCTGGATGAGTTTTCTGGGCTTTTTTATCTGGAATACACTTTCTGTTTACTGGGTTTACAATTCCGTCAAAACCATTGGCGCGCTGGTTGCCGTGCCGATTTCGCTTGTGCCGTATTCACTTGGCCCGTTGCTGATGTCAACGGCCTGCTGGCTATATTACCGTTTGCGGAAAGTTGCGTCCTTGCATTGGAGTTTGGCTGGTTTGGTTTGCTTTTGGATGAGCTACGAATATTTGCACCAAAGCTGGGATTTGGCTTTCCCCTGGATGACTTTGGGAAACGGTTTTGCCATCAGCCATTCCTGGGTTCAATGGTACGAATACACGGGCGTTTACGGCGGAACAATCTGGATTTGGCTGGTTAACATTTTGATTTTCCTGATCTATCTCAACCTAAAAAAACAGGGGCAAAAGAAGCATCGGCAGCGTTTGGTAACAGTTTTGGTTTTAGCGGTTATGCTTCCGCTAAGCTTCTCTCTGTTAATGTATTATCAATATAAAGAGCAAGAAGATCCGGCCAATATTGTTGTAGTTCAGCCTAATATCGACCCGTATCAAAAAGACGGAACAATCCCAACTTCTGATCAGATCAAAACCCTGATCCGGCTTTCTAAAAGCGTGGCGCAAGCCAATACCGAGTTTTTTATCTGGCCGGAAACCGCAATTATGGACGGCAAAGGTGTTGATGAAGACCAAATCCGCAGCAGCAATTACTATGCGCAGGTGCAGCAGTTTTTGTATCCGTATAAAAATGCAAACGTGCTAACGGGGATTGAATCGTATAAATTATTCAGCCATGATGCACCGGTTTCTGCTGAGAAAATTCCAGGTTACAACCTTTCCGTTGATCATTACAATGCAGCCGTAAATATTGAAAATTCGGCGCGGGTTCAGTTTTACCATAAATCAAAATTAGTTCCAGGCGTGGAAGAAATGCCATTTGGTTCAGCCCTGTCCTTTTTAAAACCGGTTTTTGAACATTTGGGCGGAAGTACCGGCGGCTACGGCAAGCAGGACGAGCCTTCGGTTTTTTATTCGCAGGCCGGAATCGGTGCTGCGCCTGTGATTTGTTATGAATCGATTTGGGGCGAATATGTTGGAAAATATGTATTAAAAGGAGCACAATTTATCGCGATCATCACCAATGACGGCTGGTGGGAAAATACTTCGGGCAAAGATCAGCACCTGGATTATGCCAAACTGCGGGCGATAGAAACGCGCCGCTGGGTTTGCCGCTCGGCCAATACGGGAATTTCAGCGTTTATTAATCAGCGTGGCGACATTGTGAACCAAACAAAATGGTGGGTTCCGACTGCAATCAAACAGGATATCAACCTAAACAGCAATTTAACTTTTTATGTTAAACACGGCGATTATCTGGCAAAAATAGCAAGCGTTATTGCTTCATTAATTATTATTTTCTTATTAGTTAAAAATATATTATTTAAAGCACAATAATATTGTATCTTTATTTCGGAAATAAAACCTGTTCCGAAGTAAAAATTGTTATCTCATTCTTTAAAAAATTCTTCTTGTTTTTCAGTTTACAGGAAAGCATTTTTCTATACGATGCTTCTTTTATGCCCTATTTTTTATGCTGAAGCTGCAACAATTACTTCAACTATAAGCGGCGGCAACTGGAATGACGGCACAACCTGGGCTGGCGGGATAGTTCCCCGATCAACAGATGATGTCGTAATTGCCGCAAATGCAACCGTTTTGATGGATGCGGCAAATACTTCTTCCGGAGTTTTAAGTTTAACAGTTTCTACCGGAAGCACTTTGCAAATGGGGCCTTCTGCTGTAAACAACATCCGATTTTATATTAGAGGTAATATTGTTAATAACGGAAACATTAACTTTTGGTTAAGCAGCACACAAGGCGTTGGTTTAGCTTTAACGGGCAACAGCACCTGGTCTGGCAGCGGAACCTGGAACCTGGCCCAACTATTTGTTGGTAATTTTGCTCTGGAGTTTAGTGCAGATATTTCTATCAACATTAACAGAAGCATTACTGTTGGTTCAGGTTCTCTAAATTTAGCCAATAAAAGAAGCACCTATACTTTTATACTATCCGGGTCGGAAAATATTACACTTGCAAGTGCAAATGCGGTCATGTTTTACGGCAATATCACTGTTGATAAAACCAGTAGTTCTTACGGTATTTTTGCAATTTCCGGCACTACAACTGCTTATAATACATTAAATATATTGGGCAACATCACCGTAATTTATGGAAATGAATTGAAAGTGGCCAATTATAACCTGCTGGATATCAGGAACAATCTCACCGGAAGCGGGAAAATTACCGGCGGAAACAACAGCGACATACAAATCAGCGGAGCCGGAAACGCTATTTTATTCAATTCCGGTGGTTCGGGTTTTAGAAACTTTACGCTGAGCAGGCCAAACGGTGCCACAATTGATAGTACCATCACGATCAACCAAAATCTTTCGCTGCAAAATCAGGGTAAATTATATATGCCTGCCGGAAAATCGGCTAATGGAAACCAGACTTTTACAGTGGCCGGAGCAATTACAGGCGACGGTTATCTGGCGCAGCAAAATGCCATAAACGCTTATCAGTTAACGGATTTGACCTTGACCGGAACGGCTGTTGCCAATCTCCGCTTTTCACAAATTACAGGCGAAAACGTCATCCATAATTTGACGATAAACAAAGCATCGGGTGCGGTAAATTTGTTGGACGGCGGATTTTTTCAGGTTAAAAATACTTTAGCTTTAACAAACGGAACATTTAATATTGGCAGCGGAACGCTAAAATTAACAGGTTCTATTTCTATGAATGCGACGAATCCAAACGGAAATCTAACCGGTTCTACAGTATCGAATTTGATTATTGGGAATGATGTGAGCAGCAGCAACGCCACCATTTACTTCAATCAAACGGATGCGCCAAGCCGTTCACTAAAAAGTTATACGCAAACCAGAAACGGGACCATCACCCTGGCAACACCGCTGGAAGTGATTAATTTGGTTGATTTAAACAGTACCAATGCTTTGAATATTCTTAACTCGGCCAGTAATCTAACTTTGATTTCTACAGAAGCAGGAACGGCAAGGGTCAATAATTTGGGTGCTGCTTCTATCACCGATTCCGTAATCGTGCAGCGTTTTATCAAAGGAAGTGATATTTCCCGGCGCAGTTACCGGTTACTTTCTTCGCCGGTTTACCAAATCCCTAACGCCAATCCGGGTTTGCGCAAATATTATTTTAGCCGTTTGCAGGATCAAATCCTGGTCACCGGTGCTGGCGGAACAGCTAACGGTTTTGACGCTTCACCTGCCAATGGTCCAACCATTTGGAAGTATAATGAACCGGCGGCGAACAGTGCTTTGCAGGATTTTATCCCGATCAGCAGCATCAGTAAAAACCATTCTGTTGCCACCCAAGCTTCCCTCACTTCCGGGAATGGGTTTATTTTGTTTTTCCGTGGAGACCGGATTAATAACATACCTAACAAAACTGCGGCCCCATTTTCGGTGCCGGAGGATGTGGTTTTGACTTATAAAGGCTTGTTGAACCAGGGAAATCTAACGGTAACCGCTCCGTATGGTGCCGCCACAGGGTTTTTATCTTACAATAATAAAGCAGAATCAAATGATGGTTTTAATTTAGTGGGAAACCCTTATCCTTCTGCCATTGATTGGGAATTATCTGGCGGAAGCGGCTCGGCAATTGCTGTAACCAACCTCAATTCAACAATTTATATTCTCAATCCGGTTACCAAAAACTACGGCACTTATACCAAAGGCGGCACTACTACCGGCGCAGCTACGCAATACATTGCTTCCGGACAAGGATTTTTTGTAAAAGCAAATGCAGCAAACCCAACAATAACTTTTACAGAAGCGGCCAAAGCTACGGATACTTCTAATCCGTCCGTTTTAGGTGCAAAAACACCTGTTGCTTTGGATTTTCTAAGGGTAAACCTGCAAAAAGATACGTTGGATCAGGACGATATTTTGCTCGCTTTTAAAGAAGGGCAAAGCGAAGATTATATTCAGGACGAAGATGTGGAAGATTTAAACGGTCAAAATGCTGCTGCTTCGTTGTCTTCTTTCAGCAAAAAAGAAAAGAAACAACTGGCTGTAAATGCTTTGCCGCCAGTAAAAAATTTAACTTCAATTCCCCTTTTTGTTGATGCATTGGTGGACGGAAATTACAAGTTGAAACTGAGCGATTGGTCTGCAAATTTTAAAACCGACTCTGTTTTTTTAAGAGATAATTTCACAGGCGATTCGGTGAATTTGAGCAAGCAGTTGGTTTATGCTTTTTCTATCCGTAAAAATACGGCTGCTACTTTTGGAACTGAGCGTTTTGTGCTTTATTTTAAGCAGCAGGTTATTACAGCAATTACCGGCAATGCCACACCTTCTGTCAATCAGCAGAAAGAAAATGCCGGTTCAGTTTCTGCAACTTTATATCCGAACCCTGCTTCTACTGAAATCAATTTTTTAGTGGCTAAAAACAGCATCCGCAATATCAGGCTAAGCGTTTACAATAATAATGGATTGAGGATATTCTCTTCGGTTTATCAAAACCAGCTTACTTTCAAACATAATATTTCAAAAATCCCCGCTGGTATTTATGTAGCCGAACTGGTGGATTTGGATAACGGGACTTCCATCCGAAAAATAAAGTTTATTAAAAATTAATGTAGGATTTAGCTCCTAAACCGAACAGTTAAAAATTGAAATTAAATTTTAGGTGCTAAAAGAAGCATCAGCTTAAAAGATTTTGCTGATTGCAGTTTGGGCAATTTCTTTTACATTTTACATTCGCTCCTGGGAAAAATATTCAACAAAATGATGGTGCTTTAAATCCTGTGCTTTATAAAAATACCCTTTCCTGCTTTTGTTATAATCCAGAATTAAAAACCTGGTATTCTGCACTTTAACAATATCACCCGGCTTAAACATGTATTGCTGCTGTGTTTTGCAGGAGGTAAAAAGCACGATTGCAGCTAAAAATCTTTTCATAGTATTTATCTTTTTACAGATAGAAATACCATTTCCATACCTATAAAACCAGGTATTGCTTATTCCTCATTTATTTACTGTCTTGAATATCCGCAACTGACAGCCAAAACCAGTTGCCGGGAATTAAAGCCTGTTTAAATTTATACAAGAAAAAATGCCAATGCTTCTTTTACCCTATAAAAATTAGTGTTTGCATCAATTTAAACAAACCAAAAACAACTACTTACCATTTTTTAGGTGATAAAAGAAGCATATAAAATAGATTGAACAAATTTTAAACAGGCTCTTAGTACAACTTATATTTCTGATGAATCGTAAACGAGGGAATTAAGAACAAGTCTGCGGAAACAGATCAGTTGTACAAACGATGAGTAAATTTCATTCAAAAAGTGTAAATATTTTTATGACACTCGATCAGCAGGTGATCGATGGTTATTTTAATAAACATGATCCGGCCCCGATCTATAAACGGCAACTCAGCCATCAGTTTGAGCAGTACATCCTGGAAACGGTATCCGTAGCAAAACGTTACGATGTGGTTTTTTACAAATTCAAGTGTATTACCGAAAGCGATAAGCAGTATGCAGAACCGCTGATGTATGCTGTCCACCGGCATTTTTCGGACAAGAAAACGGAGAAAGTGAAAGATTTTGCCCGTTTTAAACAGCGCAACTGGATATTATTGGCTATTGGCGTGGTGGTAACGGTGTTGTGCCAGGGTTTTTTGCCGCTGATATTGAACGAAAAACATAGCCTGCCTTCCGGCCTGACCAATAGCCTGGATATTTTTGCCTGGGTGTTGCTTTGGCATCCGATTGATGAGCTTATTTTCCAGTGGAACCCGCATTTAAAAGACATTTTGTTGCTTAACAAATTAGGTACGGCAGAATCAATTATCATCGAACATGAAAAAAAGGCTGTTGCCAATAATGATCCTATGCGGGTTGTGGCATAATTTAACGGCACAGCCGCGTGCCGGATTGGAGCAGTATTATTATATGGGGACTTACCATACATTTACGTTTGTGCCGGTTGCTTATTATCAAAGCCCTAAAAACTGGTATGCCGAAGGACGCTATAACTATGAAGCCCTCAACACTTTGGCGTTGTACGGCGGCAAAACTTTTGAAAAAAAAGGTGTGCTTTCTTATTCTGCCAGCCCGATTTTGGGCATGGTGCTGGGGCAAATGAACGGTGGTTCGGCGGGTTTAAATTTGGAACTGGATTTCAGGAAGTTTTATTTCAACACACAATCGCAATATACTTTTTCGGTACAGCAGCGCAGCAATAGTTTTGTTTACAGCTGGTCTGACCTGACTTATCAGATCTCCAAAAAATTTGCTGCCGGAATTTCTGTTCAGCAAACAAAATTATACCAGGTAAACGGCGCATTGGAGAGCGGATTTTTGATAAAACCTACGTATAAAAGCTTTACGTTCCCGCTTTATATTTTTAAGCCAGAAAGCAGAGACCGGTATTTTGTGCTGGGCATCAACTACGAATGGCAAAATCAGGGTGCTAAAAACAGTATTGTGCAATGATAATTTACGATAATGCAATGAATACAATTTGCCTTTATGCTACCACAGATCACTTGTTGCTGATACAGTTTTGGCTGGCCTGGTGGTTTTACTTATTGCTTTTGGTGCCCGCATTAATTGGCGGATACATTTTTTACACCATCAAAATCAATGCTTCCCTGCACGAAATTGCCGATTTGAAAAGGCAGCTGCTGGAGCGTACCGAACTGCTTTCCTATTCAAAAATAACAACACAAAAAGCGCGTGAAGATGCGGCCCTGGCCAATCGGAACAAAAGTACCTTGCTTTCAAAAATCAGTCATGATATCCGCACGCCCATGAATACAATTATGGGGATGGCATCGCTGCTGAATGAAACTAACCTTAGCCCGGAACAACAAGAATATGGCAGCACGATTTTGTACTCCGGAGAAAACTTATTGGCCATTATTAATGAGATCTTAATGAATGACATTTTGGAGTATTCCAAAATGGAATCAGGCAGGGAACTGGAATCAAAGGATTTTGATCTGCGCAACAATATTGAAGAAGTTTTTGATGTTTTTGCTTCAAAAGCTTCGCAAGCACATATAGAACTGCTGTATTATATCAACCCGGATGTTCCGGTTCAGTTGGTTGGTGATGCTTTACGATTGCGCCAGATATTGATGAACCTGGTAGAAAATGCCCTTGATTTTAAGGCCAAAGGAGAAATATTTGTAGTGGTGGGTTTAGTTGAAAAAGTTGAAGAAAACCGGGCTAAATTAGCATTTGAAGTACGGGACACTAGTGCCGGATTATCCCCGGAAATATTATCTTCCTTAGCAAAAGACCTGCAATCAGAAACAGAAAACAGTACAACTGCTATCGGCAAAACGTTAACCATCTGCAAAAAGCTGGTTCGCTTGCTTGGAGGTTCGCTTACGGTAGCAAGCGAAAAAGGCAAAGGCAATACTTTTAAGTTTACCATTCTGACTAATTATGGCAAACAAAACCTGAGGGCAAATGTGAAGACAGAAATGTCTAAACATGCGGGCAAAAAGGTGTTGGCTGTAGATAATAATTTGACCTTAACGCATATATTCCAAACTTTTTTAGAACGATGGAATTTTGCTCCCTTCGTTTCTAATTCCGGTAAGCAGGCTTTAGAAATGATGGCTAGAGAAGGCAGTTTCGATTTGGCACTTATTGATATGATGATGCCTGAAATGAACGGCATTGAGCTTTCAAAAGCTTTGAAACAAGCCCAGCCGGATTTGCCGATTATTTTAATGAACAAGCCGGGCAATGAAGATCACAAGGCTTGTGCAGAAATTTTTAGTTCGGTTATAGATAAACCGCTGAAGCACCATATTATAGCGGAACAAATGCTGGGCCTGCTAAGCCAGAAAGGAAAAGATACGGCATCAGCAGACCAAAATTCAAAACAAAAACTTTCAGTTGATTTTGCCAAACTGTATCCTTTAAATATTTTGATTGCCGAGGATGACAAAATGAACCAGAAATTGGTTACCAAAGTTTTAAACAAGCTGGGTTACGATCCGCAGATTGCCGAAAATGGCAAAGATGTTTTAGAAATCGTGAGCAATAAAACGTATGACCTGATTTTGATGGACGTGCAAATGCCGGAAATGGACGGGCTGGAAGCAACCCGCATGATCCGCGTATGCCTGACAGAGCAACCGGTTATCATCGCCATGACAGCCAATACCCTGCAGGGAGATCGTGAAGAATGCTTAAAAGCCGGTATGGATGATTACATCGGCAAGCCTGTTCGGTTAGATGGTTTGGTAAATATCATTGAGAAATGGGCCTTGCAATCTCAGCAAAAGCAATAGCTTATTGTAGTGTACTTATTTTTCAAAAGGCACGGGATTAATGACAATGCTTCTTTTATCACCTAAAAATTGGTGTCAGCAATAAGCTATGAGCAATCGGCTATGAACCACGATACAATGCTTCTTTTATCACCTAAAAAATAGTGTCAGCAATCGGCTATGAGCAATCGGCCATCCACTATAAACCATCAGCTATCAGCCATGAACCATCAGCTATCCGCTATGAAACCATACAATGTTTTTTATGGCATAAAAGAAGCATCTGAACACCAATATCCAAAAGTACACACTATAACTAATACATCCGGCATCCCGTAAAACAGCGGTATTAGTTATCGCCATGAAAAAAAATTTATATATCCTAAAAACTTTTATGTGCCTGTTTTGCATATTATCGGTACAAACAGGTTTTGCACAAAACGTTGGTATCAGTTCCACCAGCAGTTTTGTTCCGGATGCCTCGGCGGGTTTAGATGTCAGTTATGCCAATAAAGGGCTACTCATGCCGCGTGTCGCACTTACCGCAACAAACGCTGCCGGACCGATCACTTCTCCCGCAATTTCACTTTTAGTTTATAATACGGCCACGGCTGGTACATCTCCCAATAACGTTACCCCTGGTTATTATTACTGGAATGGGACAGCTTGGAACATGCTTACTACTACCGCACAAACAAGCAACCTAGCCTGGGCAACCATAGGGAATACAGGAACTACTGCCGGAACAAATTTTATAGGCACAATAGACTCAACAGATTTTGTTATTAAAACAAAAAACTTAGAAAGGGCCAGGGTTACCAGTACGGGCAACTTTGCTATAGGAAGTACTGCTTTTACCGCTACAAAGCCTGAAAAGCTTTTGGTTGATGGAGGCACAACTTCATCTACCAACTTAATAAGCGGTAAAGGAACAATCAACAATTTTTTACAATTAAACATCCAAAATTTAAGTGCCGGTACAAATGCTAGTACCGATGTTGTGGCCACTGCTAATAATGGTACAGATACAACAAACTATATTGACATGGGCATTAACAGCAACGGCAATACAGCACAATATTTTGGTACTGCAAATGATGCTTACATTTATAATGCCGGAGGAGCTGCTACCGGCGGTAATTTTTATATAGGCACCAGTACATCTGGTAAAAGCCTGGGTTTTATAACTGGCGGAGGTATAGCCTCAAACCTCCATATGCTTATTAATGGCAGCGGTAATGTTGGCATTGGAACTACTGGCCCTACTCAAAAATTGGATGTGAACGGAAATATAAGTGTAGCCAATTCGCTCTATATTGATGCTACCAATACTAATACAGGGGCCAAAACGCCAGGCGTAATTTTTGGAGGACCTGGTAGTGGTGAAGCAATTTCCTCAAAACGCAGTTCTGGAACCGATCAATATGGTCTTGATTTTTATACAGCCAGTAGCTTACGCATGGCTGTAACTCAAAATGGTAATGTTGGTATAGGTACTAATACGCCTGGTTATATGTTGACTGTTGCGGGTGTTGTTGCCCCAACTGCAGATAATGCTTATAGTTTAGGCGGAGGAACAGGCAACCGTTGGACTGCCGTTTACGCTACAAATGGCACCATACAAACTTCTGACAGAAGACTAAAGACCAATATTAAAACCCTAAATTATGGTTTAAAAGAAGTACTTGCTCTACAACCTGTTAGTTACAACTGGAAAGAAAAACCAACTACCGATCCTAAAATAGGTTTAATTGCACAAGATGTACGAAAATTAGTGCCAGAAGTAGTAACCGGCAATGAAGCTAAAGAGAAACTGGGGATGAATTATGCAGAATTGGTGCCTGTTTTAATTAACGCTATCAAAGAACAACAGAAAGAGATTGATGATTTAAAGAAGGCTGTTCAAAAACGTCATTAATAATAATTTTATCCGCTGATGCCAATCATGAAAATCATTCGAATCATCATCCATAAAAAAACATTTTTAATCTTATGTATGATGCTTCTTTTACACCTATTTTCTATGGCACAAGGCATAATAAACAACGGGGCGGCAATTATCGTAAATGGCACATCTACCCTAACTTCCAATGTTTATATTAATGTCAACGGCGCAACCGGAAACTATCTAAATACAGGAAGCGGCATAATCAACTGTACTAATATCGGATACGATATTAATGCTGATGGCAGTGGTACAAGTAGTATTACTGTAGGCGGCAACTGGACAAACAATGCTGCTACTACAGGTATTACCGGTAACGGTTTAACTATAATTTTTAACAATACAACTGCTACACAAACCATTGGTGGCTCAAACACAACCTCCTTTTTTAATTTGATTTGTTCAGGTTTAGGTAAAACCTTCATTGCAACCGCCTCACCTTTTACACTACAAACCAGCCTTAATTTTACCATTAACAGTGCTGTCAGTTACAGCAATATTTCTTCTATTCAAATCGGTAAAGACCTTATGGGCAATACATTTATCAATTCCGGCAGTTTACCGGTTTCTATTGGGGATGATTACGCAAACACAGCAACCGGGTACACAGTAACAGGAGATTATACTTATACCGGGGCCGGGGTAGGTGCAAACACACTATCAGTTGGTGCTTTAAACTATAAAAATTTAAATACTATTTCTATACCCGGAACAGATAAAACCGCTCCCATAAGAGGAACAACCACAGTTGCCGGTATATTAACCGTTGGAAATAATTGCGCCATGCAGGCTAACGGAAACCTGACACTTCTCTCTACAGCAAATGCTACGGCAAGCATAGCGGTATTAACCGGAACCGCTAATATAACCGGCAATGTTAATGTACAACGATTTGTAACCGGTAGTTATGGCCGCAGTTATCGGCTTATTTCTTCTCCTGTTTATACTTCTGCCGGTTTTTATACCATTGCAACACTCATTAACAACACACCAATTACCGGCCCTAATTCCGGTACGGGAAGTTTTGATCCGTCCAACACTAATAATTCTTCCATCTGGATGTACCGGGAAGGCGACCCTTTCCCGGCAAATACCGTTTTTAAGGATAGTGATTATAAAGGGATTTATTCTTTAACAGAAAACATTCCTGTAGGTACCGGTCTTTTGTTTTTTAACCGCGGAAACCGTACCACCAATATAAATACAAAGCTGAGAGGGCCAACCTTTCCTACACCAGAAGATAATGCTATAGTTTTTACCGGTGTTCCTAATCAGGGAACCATTACGGTAAATGTGCCTCAAAATAATATCAACAATTTTACGGTAAGCAGTCCTTTTGCCAAAGAAAGTCCGGGTTCTGCCACGCAAAGTGCTTATTACTACAAATATAATTCTTCTTATGCGCCGGTTGCCAATTTGCAACGCACTAATTGGTACGGCACAAGCGGCAAAACCAGTGATCAGGCAACGGATGGTTTTAATTTGATCGGCAATCCTTATGCTTCAACTATTGATCTTGATCAGGTTACTTTTGGCACTGATGTAAGTTCGCTCGTTTATGTTTTTAATCCAATCAATAAACAGTTTTCCTATTACACAAAAGGAAGTGCTACAAGTGGTTCAGCTATTACGGATGGCAACGGCGCAAACCGTTATATTGCCAGCGGACAAGGTTTTTTCGCCAGATGCAACACAGTAGGTTCCACCAATGCCGGTATTACTTTTTCTGAATCCAATAAAGTTTCCAACCAGCTTACTGCATCAACTTCGCCGGTATTATTGATGTCGGCCCGCACCAAAGGCGAATTAAACCTGCCCGCACAAGTGATGGGTGCCCCGGTTGGCGGCAACATTGGTTCTTCTTCCGCAGGGATAAGTTCTGGTATGATGCTGCAATTAAAAACAGACAGTATCAATTATGATGGGATCGGGTTATTTTTCAACAAAAACTGGTTGGCAAAATTTGATACGGCCGACGGAGCAGATATGGACGGGATGACACCAAATGTGTACCTGTCCAGTTATTCTGCGGATCATATCCGATTGGCCATCAATAAAATGCCAAACGTAGATGAAAGTATGCGGATTAAGCTATACGTTAATGCTACATCAACTGCAAACCAGCAATTGCGCCTGATGAATATGGCCAACATTGCACCTAAATACAATGTTTATGTAATTGATCATTACCGAAAAGATTCACTTCAGCTTAGCCTCAACAATGCTTATAATTTCAATATCAACCCAACCGATACATCCTCCAAAGGCGGCAACCGGCTGGAACTGGTTTTTAAACTCAACCCGGAAGGTGCTTACAAACTGCTTGCCTTCAACGGAAAAATAAGCGGCCGCAACCTGATTTTAAACTGGACTACAAAAAACGAAGCTGCTTATACTGTTTTTACCATACAAAAAAGCATGGATGGCGGCAAAACTTTTACCGATATCGGAACAGTTAATTCCAACGGCAGCGGCACTTATTCCTTTTCGGATTTGAATGCAGATAATGGTTTGATAACTTATCGCCTGAAACAAACCGTTTTGGAAAATGAAACCAACTATTCTGATCTGATCCGTTTCGGTTTTAACGCTGCCAATGCCAATACTTTTTACGTATTTCCAAATCCGGCCACCACTTATATTCAGGTTAACCTGCCTAAAGTTTTAAAAGGCACAGCAGAACTTCGGGTGATAAATATGGCCGGAAAAGTGCTCCTGAAATCAGCTATAAACAATAATTTACCGCGCTTGGAAATCGGTTCGCTAATACCCGGCGTTTATGTGATTGAGGTGAAAGATGCAAACCAGAACGTGATCGGGCAGTCGAAATTTATCAAGTTGTAATCTGTTTATGCTTAAAACTTTGCCCAATTTTTACCTGATAAAAGAAGCATCGGAATGAAATTAATTATTTAAGTTTGTTAAACATGAAGTTCAAAAAAACCTGTACATTTTTTCTGGCGATAATTTTATTATTATTGATTAACACTGTACAGTTAAAAGCACAAGGCGTACCTACTGCCTGCGAAGGAAATCCGGACTTGGATTGCCCGATTGATGGGCCGGTGTATTTTTTGCTGATCGTAATGCTTCTTTTATCGGTAAAAAAAATTGCTGAAGCCAACCCAACTTTAAACCGGGAACCAAAAAACGGGTAAAATCATTCCCGTTTGAGGAGAAAATTTGCCAGTTCCCGGATCGGATGGTTTATGATCTTGCCCACCCGAATTTTGTATGCCGTACATATTTCCTGCAGCTCATCCTGCAAATGCCAGGCAATAGAGCCTACAAAATGGCAGTTTAGTTTTTCATAATCAGAATAATTGATCACGTTGGTTTCTACAAATTCTGACAAAACGGCATTAACCAGATTTTTACAATAAATACCGGATTTGATATCACTCAAAAAAGAAGCAAAAGAAGCTAAGTAAAAATTTGCACGCGGTTTGTGATAAATATTGCTAAAAATGGTTTCTTTATCAACCACAAATTTTTTGGAAAATAAGTTGCTTTCTTCTTCGGGCATCTTTCCGTACAAATAATCAGTGATCAGTTTTTTTCCGAAAAAGCTACCCGAGCCTTCATCACCCAAAATATAACCTAAACCGTGCTGGGCTTCAAAAATATCCTCTCCGTCAAAATAAGTAATGTTAGAACCCGTACCCAAAATGCAGCACAAACCAGTTTCCCGGCCGCACATAGCGTAAGCAGAACCCAACAGATCGCTATCCACACTAATATAAGCTTGTTGAAATATTTGGCTCAGCACATTGGAAACAGCTTCCCGTTTATCCGGACTGGAACAACCGGCACCAAAAAAATATACTTCTGTAACTTTTTCTGCCTGGGCGATTAAGCTTTCCTGTTTGTTTATCAGTTTGAAAATTTCTTTGTCCGATAAAAAAAACGGATTAATTCCGGCAGTTTTAAATTCGAGGTCCGGTTCGCCGGGTGTTGCCAATATCCAATCTGTTTTGGTTGAGCCGCTATCTGCAACTAAAATCATAAATTAATTTCTTCCAGTTTTTTATGTGTAAGCGGTTTGTACAAAAACTGCGTAACGTAGCGGCTTTCCATCACTTTCCGGTGATCAAAAGGATCAAGGGATGAGGTCAAAATATAGATCATCGGAGCTTGATCGGCATCCAACTTTAGCTTCTCGTATTCTTTCAAAAATTCAAAAGCATTCATTTGCGGCATCCGAACGTCCAGAAAAATAACATCAGGTTGGTAATCGCCGTTTTTCAGTTCTTCCAAGGCCAGTTCTGCTGATTCTTTTACGATAACCTTGCTTGCAAAAAATTCATTCTCAATAATTTTGCGGTTAATCATGTTATCGATGTAATTGTCATCAATTAATAAACACAATTGATATTTGGCTTTTGACATAGGGTTAACTTGATTTAATACGATTTACTATGCAATAACAATTCCAAATATTTATAAAACTAATTCAAACTGATACTTCCGATGATTTCTTTCAAACTTACCTCTGCAAGTTTCGTTTGATATTGATCATTAAAAAAGCGGGTCTGCGCATCCAGATAATTCCTTTGTGCTTCCCGTACTTCCAGCGGTGTAATGTTGCCCAAACGATATTTCTCCAATGAAATGTCCAGGTTTTTTTTGGCAATATCCACGTTTGATTGTTCTAAGCGGATCAAATCCAAGCCTGATAAATAATTGACATACAAAGAGTTAATTTGTGCTTCTACCTGTAACCTTATCCGGCTGATCTGTATATCGGCACCATTGATCTGCAGCTTGGCAACACGCTCTCTTCGTACCTGGTTAAAGCCGTCAAATATATTTACACTCGCAGTCAATCCGTAATTTAAACCCTTGGTATTTTGCATTCTGGTAAAACCGGCCGGTGTTTTACTATTGCTAAAATTGTAACCGGAATTGACACCCAGCACCGGATACCTGGTAGAACGCACCTGCCGGAGCGATATTTCGGCCAGCCTTTTATTTATTTGCGAAATCAGAATGGCAGGGTTTGCCGTTTGCGCTTTGTTGATAATATCGCCCAATACCAACTGATCCTGGTTTTGGATCGTATCCGGCACAGAAAAATCTTCGGTGAGGTTGCGCACCAGCAAGCGGTTCATCGTAATTTTGGTTGTTTTAAACTGCTGTATCTGGATTAAAAAATTAGCTGTATCCGTATTAAAATTCACCTGCGCATTCAGTACATCCAGCCTGGAAGCGCGGCCAACGCTAAACTTATCCGAAGCATACCGCAACTGCAACCGCGAAATATCGATTGCTCCTTTTAGCGATATAATTTGCTGGTTCTGGTTGATCAGGTTGTAGTAAGTGGAAATAACAGAAGCCAGCGTGCTTTGTATCGTGTCCCGCTCCTGCACCTGGCCTAATCTGTTCAGTGTTTTAAGCTGATCGTAATTGGCAAACATGGCAAACCCGTCAAAAATCGTCCAGTTGATTGTTGGCCCGTATGAATTATTGGAATTATGCAGCTTGTTTAATTTATTTGTCGTCCCGTCAGATCGGGTTTGGTTAATATCCAAAATGCTGTTGGTGGTGGAAATACTTGCACCCAGCGCAGGCAAATATCCGGCATTGCCCAAACTAACGTTGGTTGCATTGATGACGCTGTTGTTTTTGGCCAGCCGGATATTGTAGTTATTTTTTAGGGCGGTGCTTACCGCTTCTTCCAAAGTAAGCAGAGGAGCTTGTTGCGCAAAGATGGATATAGTCGAAAAAAACAGGCATAAAAGAAGCACCGGTAAAAATTTCATCAGCTTTATCAATATTAAATTTGGTGCTCGGGCAACAATAATTGTTCTTTATCTTTTTCTGCCGGATGATATTCCGGCTCCTCGTCCGGGCTGCGTTTTACTTTTGCAGAGAAAACCACAAACATCACCGGGATAATATACAGCGTCAGTATCAGCGAAAACATCATGCCACCCATAATCACAATCCCCAGTGAAACCCTGCTTCTGGCACCTGCACCCAATGCAAAAGCAATTGGCACGGCACCCAATACAACGGCAAAACTCGTCATCAAAATCGGACGCAAACGGGCAGTTGCCGCTTCTACTACGGCATCAAATTTATTCAGTTTGGAATGTTCCATCCGCTGATTGGCAAATTCTACAATCAAAATCCCATTTTTGGTAACCAAACCGACCAGCGTAATCATCCCGATCTCACTAAAAATATTTAAAGTTTGATTGAACAGCCAAAGCGACAAAAACGCACCTGCAATGGCCAGCGGAACCGTCAGCATCACCACGAAAGGATCTATAAAACTTTCAAACTGCGCTGCCAGAACCAGATAAATCAGCAGCAAGGCAAAAGCAAAGGCATATAAAATGTTGGAAGAACCTTCCGAAAAATCCCGCGACGGGCCAGCCAGGTCAGAACTGAAACTATCGTCCAGCTTAGCATCTTTAGCAATACGCTGCATCTCCGCAATGCCTTCACCAATCGTGTGCCCCGGAGCCAAACCAGCCTGTACCGTTGCAGATTTGTAGCGGTTGAAATGGTATATGGATGGCGGCGTAGAACTTTCGGTTACGTTAACCACATTGTCCATTTGGATCAAAGCACCTGTGCTGCTGCGTACATAAATAGATTTCAAATCCAATGGCTGATCCCGGTTTGCCCGATCTACCTGCGCAATTACCTGGTATTGTTTTCCGCTAATCAGAAAATAATCCAACCGGCCGGCACTGTAATATAATTGAAGCGTTTGGGCGATATCAGCTACAGAAACACCCAAATCCCGCGCCCGGTCACGATCTGTAGTGATGGAAAGCTGCGGTTTGGTAAATTTCAGGTTCACATCCACACCCTGGAAAACCGGGCTTTTATTAGCTTCAGCCATAAAACCCGGTAGCACTTTGCGCAGTTTTTCAAAATCCTGATTCTGGATAACATACTGTACCGGCAGCGAAGTTCTGGAACCACTGCCGCCGCCACTAATGGTTTGTTCCTGGATCACGAATGCGCGGGCATCCGGAAAGCGCGCCAGATTTTTGGTCATATAATCAGCAATCTGTTGCTGTGTGCGCACGCGCTTATCTGGGTCAACCAAGGCAATCCTGCCATAGCCGCCATTAATGGACGAACCTGGTGAAACGATAGATAAATTAATTTTTTTCTCCGGGATAGAATCCTCTACAAACTGTGAAACTTTGTTCATATAACGCGTCATGAACTCATACGATGCACCTTCCGGACCAGTTACGGTATAGCGCAGCATACTCCTATCGTCCAGCGGCGCCAGTTCAGATGGGAGGATTTTAAATAGAACTCCCACGATCACCAGGGAAGCAACCAGCAAAACGCCCGAAATCCACTTCCGCTTCATAAAATTAAGCAGCGAGCTGGTGTAAGAACTCGTTATGTTTTGGAAAAAAGGCTCCGTTTGCTCGTAAAATTTGGATTTTTTTTGATTTTTACGGGTCAGTTTTACATTCAGCATCGGTGTGAGCGACAAGGAAACGAAGGCAGAAATTAAAACTGCGCCGGCGACGACGACCGCAAATTCACGGAAAAGCCTTCCCGTAAAACCCGGCAAAAAAACGATCGGTAAAAACACTGCCGCCAAAGTTACCGAGGTAGAAATCACAGCAAAGAAAATTTCCTCAGAGCCTTCAAAAGCTGCTTTGCGGATATCCATGCCCTCCTCCACTTTTTTGTAAATATTTTCGGTTACTACAATCCCATCATCCACAACCAAACCCGTGGCCAGCACAATGCCGAGCAGTGTAAGGATATTGATGGAAAAACCAAAAATATACATGATAAAAAAAGCACCGATCAGCGAAACCGGAATATCAATTAACGGGCGGAAAGCGATAAGCCAATCCCTAAAAAACAGATAAATAATAATCACAACCAGCACAAAAGAAATCAGCAACGTTTCCTGCACTTCCTCAATGCTTTGGTTGATAAAACGTGTGTTATCCTGTCCGATTTCAACTTTAATATCGGCAGGCAAATCTTTTTTTACGTGGTCAAGCCGCTTATAAAAATCTTTGGCAATCTGCACATAATTGGCTCCTGGTTGCGGCACAATACCCAAACCAACTTCAGGTATGCCGTTTTCGCGCAAGGAAGTTTCCTCATTTGCCGCACCTAAAATAGCGTAACCAACATCGCTCAAGTGGATAACGCGGTTACTATCTGCGCGGATAATCAGGTTGTTAAAATCTTTTTCTGTGGATAATTTTCCAAGTGCGCGCACAACCAGCTCCGTGTTGTTTCCTTCAATTTTGCCGGCAGGCAGTTCTACGTTTTCTTTAGCGAGTGCAGTCTGTATATCTGTAGCCGCGAGATGGTAAGCGGTTAATTTGTTCGGGTCGATCCATAAACGCATGGCATATTGGTGTGCTCCGAGCACATTTACCGCGCTTACGCCTGGTATGGTTTGCAAAGCTTCCTGCAATACGTTTTCGGCATAATCATCTATCTGCAAAATGTTCCGCTTGTTACTGCTAACCGTGAGGATGATGATATTATCTGCATTTGCATCCGCTTTAGTAACTACCGGCGGCGCATCAATATCCTGTGGCAACTGCCGTTGTGCTTGCGCAACTTTATCGCGCACATCGTTGGCGGCAGTTTCCAAATCGGCATCCAAATTAAATTCTACTGTAATATAACTTGAACCAACCGAACTGGTAGAAGAAATATTGCGGATGCCGGGAATCCCATTGATCACTTTTTCCAGTGGTTCTGTAATCTGTGATTCAATCACATCCGAATTGGCACCGGAATAACTGGTTTGTACAGAAATAATCGGCGGATCTACCGAAGGAAAGTCCCTCGTGCCCAAAAACTTATAGCCGATGATACCGAAAACAACAATGGCAACGGACAATACGGTAGTTAAAACCGGCCGTTTTATACTGGTTGAGGATAAACTCATAAGTTCTACTTAACGATTTTAACAATTTTTAAAGCCGCTTTTGGCCGCAACTGGATAATACCTGAAACGATCAAACTATCGCCGGGTTTTAAGCCATCGATGATCTGAATTTTAGTTGCCGTCCGCACATCGGTTTTCACGTCCCTGGATGCCGCTACTCCTTTTGATACCACAAAAACTTTACTGGTTTTAATGTCTGGTATCACACATTCTGTGGGCACCATAATCGTTTTTGGTATCTGCTCCAGTGTGAGGTTAATTTTTGCAAAACTTCCTGCCCGCAATAGATTTTTGGGATTGGGGGATTTTGCCCGGATGGTGATAGAACGCGAAGTCAAATCCAGATTCGGTTCGATGGCATAAACGGTTCCGGTAAAATTATCCCGCGAACTTTCCAGGTTAAAATGGATTTTACTGCCGTTTTTGATCAAAGCCAGATACCGCTCCGGAACGGCAAACGTAATTTTTGCCGGATCCATATTTACCAAAGTTGCGATAGAACTGGTTGGCGAAAGGTAGCCGCCCGGACTGATATTCCGTAAACCGATCGTACCCGAAAACGGCGCGCGCACTTCTGTTTTGGCAATTTGTGCACGGATCAGGTCTGCCTGGGATTTAAAAACATTCAGGGAAGACAGCGAAGTATCATATTCTTCCTTGCTTACCGCTTCTTTTTGCAGCAAAATCCGGTTACGGTATTCGGTTTGTTCTGCCAGTTTGATCTGTACCTGAACTGATTTTAACGAAGCCACCTGATCCTGATTGTAAACCCGGACCAGCAACTGCCCTTTGCTCACAGGCGTTCCTTCTTTAAAATAAATCCCGGTGATATTGCCGGCCGTTTCGCTGCGCAAATCCACCTGTTCATTGGCATCAATCGTTCCGGTAATATTGATGGCGTTGCTAAAAGCAGTATCTTTCACGATCATCACATCTACCGGAACCGGTTTATTTGGTTTTTTTCCGCCTTTTCCGGATGCTGGTTCAATCTTTTTTTCCTGAGCACCGGCACCATAATATTTGTTGTAAACAAGGTAAGCAATAAGTAGGATCAGCAACGGATAGATAACGTATTTTGGTTTCATTGATCGGTTCTTTTCCTTTTTGCAGGAAGGGTTTGGTGTAAATATAAGAGCCTGTTCAAGTTTCTGTCAAAAAAATTTATAATGCTTCTTTTATGCCTGTAAATTCTGTTTCTGAATGTTGTTCTGATACAAAAAGTACAATGAACCAATGATTTTTATGCGATAAAAGAAGCATAGAAAATATATTAAACAAATTTTAAACAGGCTCTAATAATCCGGCTATTTTTTTGCCGAAGCTGCCTTGCAATTTTTATACGCTAAAAACAGTATGAATCATTTACAAAACGTTGGCTGCAGCGTTTTTTTGCGGAAAATGTTACATCTTCAAGTTAACAAAACTATCAGATTATGTTAAAACGTGTTAACCTGTATCAACCATTTTACAACGCATCCTGTTCAATAAAAACAGTAATTTAAAGCGGTTAATCAAACTGAATACTGTTTTTATACTTATAAATTATTTATGCTGATATGAGCCAGGCCACCATCCATTTTGAAATTTCTTTTACCGAACCACAAGCGCATTACGCGGATGTCAGGATGGAAATTTCCGGCATCAATCAGCCCGAAACAGAACTGATTATGCCGGTTTGGACGCCCGGCTCCTACCTTGTCCGTGAGTTTTCTAAAAACCTGGAGGTTTTTAAAGTTATTTCCGCCGGAAAACTTGTTTCGTACAAAAAGCTGCGTAAAAACAGCTGGCTCATCCAAACTCAAAACCTGGAAACCATCACGGTTACTTACCGCATTTATGCATTTGAAGTTTCCATAAGAACCTGTTTTGTAGATACTTCCCATGCTTTCCTATCACCAACCGGTTTATTTTTGTATCCCGAAGGAATGCTGGACCTGCCCGCAACCGTCAAAATTATTCCTGTTGATTATTGGAAAAAAATCTCAACCGGACTGGAAAATTTCAACCAGGATCCATACTGTTTTTATGCACCTAATTTTGATGTGTTGTACGATTCGCCTATCGAAGTTGGTAACCAGCATATTTTCTCCTTTACCGCTTCCGGTGTTTTGCACGAAGTGGCAATGTACGGCGGCGGCATGTATCAGGAGGAAAAACTGATACCCGATTTTACGCGGATCGTGGAAGAAGAAACCAGCATTTTTGGCGAAAACCCAAACAAGCGTTTCGTGTTTATCATCCACAATTTTAACCAAGGCGGCGGCGGTTTGGAGCATTGCAATTCTACGGTTTTAGCAATGCCGAGAGCTGCTTATGCATCGGAAAAAACGTATCAAGATTTTCTGGGATTGGTTTCGCACGAATATTTCCATCTGTGGAATGTAAAACGTTTGCGCCCGAAAGCTCTTGGCCCGTTTGATTATCAGCAGGAAAACTACACCACCAGTTTGTGGATTGCCGAAGGTTTTACGTCGTATTATGATAACCTGATTTTGCGCCGTGCCGGTTTGATTTCTGCGGAAAACTACCTTAAACTGCTTGCTGCGGATATTAATCTGGTTGAAAATGTGCCGGGCAGAAAAATCCAAACGGTTACCGAAGCCTGTTTTGATACCTGGATCAAATTTTATCGCCCCAACGAAAACTCGCCCAATTCTACCGTTTCTTATTATGTAAAAGGCTCATTGATTGCGCTTTGTCTTGATTTGTTGATCAACCACCAAACGCAATCCAAATATACATTGGACGAGGTGATGAAGCGCATGTATAACCAGTTTTACAAAGCCGAAAACCGCGGCTACACGGAAGAAGATTTCAGAAAATCGCTGGAACAAGTGGCCGGTTGCAGCTTAAACCATATTTATGAGCACTATATCAACGGTTTGGAAGAGCTGGATTACAACCATTACCTCGGTTACGCCGGGTTGCGGCTGCACGTTTGTCCGCCGGAAACAAAACCGCTTCCGGCAACTGGTTTTACAGCTGCTTTGAACGCAGGAAAGCTTGTGGTAAACTACGTAGAACGTGATGCCGCTGCCTGGCACGCCGGCATCAGCGTAAATGATGAACTGCTGGCGATAAACGGCAACCGGATTGCCGAACTGGAAAAATCTTTACAGTTCCAGTTGCCCGGCGATACGGTTGAAATTACGCTGGTACGCGATGGCAGGCTGCTGGAAATCCCTTTAACTTTGGAAAATCAGCATAAAATAAAATACAACATAGAAGAAGTTCAGGAGCCTGCAGAATGGCAAATCCGGGTTCGTAATAAATGGTTAAAACTGTAAATCAACTGGTTATAAGTTTAATGCTTCTTTTATCGGGATATTTTCAGGGTGAATAAAACTTTTTTATCAGGTTTTTACTTTATGTGATACTATAATTTAATCCTTAAATCAATTTAAAAATTATTATTATGAGATCATTATTGTACATCGTAGCTGTAATCCTGGTTATCGGATGGGCTTTGGGCGTTTTTGCATTCCATGTAGCAGGCGGTATTATCCACGTATTGTTGGTGATTGCGGTAATTGCTTTAATATTGGGCTTTATCAGAAGAGCTTAGAAAGTTATCATGTTTATCGGCATAAAAGAAGTATTACGATTCTTTTATGCCGATTTTTTTATGCCAATTTTTTTGGTGGGGTTTTGCTTTACTTAAAAAACAGCCTGGTATCAAATTCATAAGGTTCAACATTTAAGATAGAAATTTTGCTTAAACCAGGATGGTTTGGATTGATGAGAAAGTTATAATCTCCCTGTACTACCACTGAAGGCACTTTTAAAACCAATGCTTTTTTGCCCATAATAAACTCATCTCCAATTATTTGGGTAGAATGTGAATGCGGAATAGATTTATAATCAGCAGGAAGCTGATCTTCTTTCAGTACATCAATTATTGTTTCTTCGGATAATTCATAGGTAATGGCAACGTATCCTTTTGGCAGTATTCCTAAAGGCACATGCACCGCAATTTCAGTAGTAGCCAGGGCAACAGACTGAGCAGTGTAAAGCATTGGAACACCTTTACTTATTCCAACGCCCTCCGGCTATTTCAGCACCTTTGCCACTTAAATCATTACTATAAGCAGCTTTGGCCAAACGATAAAACTTCATGCTAAAACGCCGTACCCGATACGCGTAAGTTCGTCACGTACTAAATTAATACCGAAAGTAGTATCTAATAAATCTTTCGGTTTAACTCCGCCCAATGCAATACTTTTTGTATTCAACCAAGTATCAAAATTCTCCTGCACTTCAAATACTTCAATACCGTATTTATAAAGCAGCTTAATCTCCAAAATACGTTCTGCAAAACCTGCCAGAAATGGTTTATTTTCCTTTTTATATCGCTGTAAAGTCCTTTCTGATAAGTTGAGGTAACCAGACCATTCGCTAAAAGAAAAAGGAATAGTTTGCAACATGCTATCAAAAAAGGAATAATTGATGCCTTGGCGTATCGCTTCAATTAAAAAAAGACTTCCCTTATCATCAACAGCTTTGAAAGATAAATCCTGCTCTAATAGTTCCGTTGCATTTGCCATATAACAAATATAAGCCATTTGCCGGTTATAATACGACAGTTTGTAAAACCTGATTTCTACTTTTTGTCAGAATGTCCCAATTCTTTATTCGGATCTACCCGATCCCTCACCAGCTGTTTCAACTCTTTTATTTCGGGGAAACGGCCTTCCCGCTTCCGGTCAAAAACTATATTTTGGTTGATAAAAACAGTATATCGGCCGGCAACTTCGCTTGGCTGCAACAACACGCCGTGCAAATCAGCCTCAAAAGTAGTCAGCAACTCCTGCGCCATGTACGCAGCACGCAAAAGCCAGCGGCATTTTGGGCAATACTCAATCGTTATGGTTGGTTTTGGGGTGATAAATGAAGCATCGTCCATATTTAATTCAAATTTGGAAATAATTTCTTATTCAAGTTTTTTGTTTAGTCCTATATCCTGAATCATTTTTATCGACTGGATTCTGTATTGAAAAAATTAGTATATTCGTACACCATTGTGTACATAAACAGTTACCGATTATGATTGTGATTAGCCCGAGTGAATTAAGAGGAAACCTGAAAAAATATTTAGATATGGCTGAAAAAGAACGCATTGTGATACAAAGAGGCAAAAAAGAAACTTTTGAACTTCGGAAAACGGAACGCATCAGTGAAGATTCTTTTTTTGACAATCCTAAAAATATAGAAGCAATTGAAGAAGGCATAGCTGACGTTAAAGCCGGAAAGTACCAAACATTGGACCCCAATAAATCTATATGGGAAAATATATCATAAACCTTTCTGAAAAAGCCAGGAAAGATTTAAGTAAAATCCATAAATCCGGTGATAAAAAAAGTATTAAAAGAGTTGAAAAGATTTTTGATGAACTCCAACAAAACCCATACGAAGGAGCCGGAAAACCTGAAGCCTTAAAACATCAGTACAAAGGCTTTTACTCTCGAAGGATTAATGAAAAAGACAGGCTGATTTATGAAGTAAAAGAACAAATTGTTTCTATATTTATTGTATCAGCTCTTGGGCATTATGATGATAAATAATTACTTTTTCTCCTCCGTCCACTCGTAAACGTGCTTGTTCGCATCGCCGGTAATTTTTTGGCAATTGCAGTTTCCGCCCCACTCCTTCGTGCCGTCTTTAAAATATTCGCACTTCCAGATCGGCGATTCATGTTTGATCCGGTCGATGATATAACGATTGGCCGAATAAGCTTCTGCACGATGCGGAGAAGCGGTAATCACTACAACCGCAGATTCTGAAATACCAACTTTGCCGGTTCGGTGTTGTGCCAATGCTATTTTTAGGGGGAATTTTTTGCAGGCATCATCCAAAATTTGTCGGATAGATTTGGATGCCATCGCTTCCTGCGCTTCATATTCCAAATAATCCACATCGGTTTGCGGGTCATTATCGCGCACTTCTCCGCTAAACAAAACAATTGCACCAGCTTCAGGATGATGGGATTTCGCCAATAACCCAACCAAATCCAACGGTGCTGCAGATAAAAGCGGAAGATCAGCCGCCACTGCTGGGCGGGATAACGGAGATAATATCATTCGGGTTTAGGGTAAAATCAGGGTCAACAAATTCATCATGCACCGCAAAACGGCAAAGATCAAGTACGCCCGCAGCTTCCGGATTTTTCTCCGTTAGATGTTGTTTCAAAGCGGCAATAGTTGTAAAACTGCCTTCCGGCTTAAATTCTTTATCGAAATAATCTTTCAAAACGGCAAAAACTTGTACGGTCATAATTTTTAGGTGATAAAAGAAGTATCAGCCGCCGATCTGCAACATGCTCAACTCGCTGCCCACAAAATGGTGCAACTGCTTTTGGCTCATGGCCTGTTGTAATTTTTCCTGCAAAATGTAATCGTTATCGGCCGGGTTCATTGCAATCGGATGATTGGTGCTCAAACAACCGTACATATTTCCTTCCGCATCCAAGCGCAAACGGCTGCAATCCTGACAGAAAGGTTCGCTGTTGTTGGCAATAATGCCGAAGGTTTTCCCTTCAGAAGTTTGCCAGTAATTGGATGTTGCCGAAGCATTGCGTGGCAAGCGTTTAAAGTTATATTTTGTAGAAATTGTATCTAATAATTGCTGCTGAGAAAATAAATATTTGTCAGATTCATGGTGCAAATGCCCCATCGACATCACTTCCAGAAAACGGATCGGAATATTTTTACCAAACGCATAATCAACCAGCGGAATGATCTGATCTTCATTCATTCCCTTCATAATCACTGCATTAAGCTTTATTTCGATGCCCAAACCCAAAGCGGTTTCAATGCCGTTCAAAACCCGGTCTAAATGTTTACGCTTGGCCATCTTGTAAAAACTGGCTTCGTCCATGGCATCCAAAGAAACATTAATGGATTGCAAACCGGCATTATACAAAGCAACAGCCTGACGGCCAAGTAAATAACCATTACTGGTCATGCTGATTTTGGGGATACCAATCAGTTTTAAATTACGGATCAGTTCCGGCAATCCGCGGTAAAGCAGTGGTTCGCCGCCGGTCAAACGGATTGTTTCCAGATCCAGGTTTTCGTGTAATCGGGAAATTATACCGGAAAAAAATGCAGCTGGTTTCTGTGGGCGATGATCAAAAACAACATCCTCCTCAGAACCCATCGTACAATAAAAACAATTCAGGTTGCAAGTATTTAACAAGCTCACCCGCAGCGTTTTAAATTTTCTTCCGTATGGATCGTTCAGCAATTTCATCAATTTTTAACCGGTAAAAGAAGCATCAGCACAAGCCATGTTTGATGGTTATTTGGCTAAGTAACAAACCTGAACCAATAAAAGGATCAGATATATAACCAAATATACAACGAAATGTTGATTTTAAATCAGTTGAAATGTAACCGGGTCACCTGCCTTCAAATCGGGCAAATCAGCCGGATGATGTGCTAAAGCATTGGCAGCCAAAGCCGCTTTTATATCGCCGGAACTATTGAACAAAACCGGCGTAAGTTGCTGATTAACAGTGGCCGGGAAGAATTCATCAAATGGTGTTTTCTTCGGTTTTTGTGCCGATAAAAGAAGCATCAGCGATTCTTTTTCCGGCAAACCAAAACACGTTTTTAAATAATGTTCGACAAATAATTTGAATGTAACATGACAGGAAAACGGGTTTCCAGGCAGCGCAAAAACCATACCGCCGGTTGGCAATTGTCCGCACCAGATTGGTTTTCCCGGTTTGATTTTGACTTTATGAAACAGTTTTTTTACACCTAAACTTGCTAAAATTTCAGGTACAAAATCCGCATCGCCGGCAGAAACCCCTCCGCACAAAATAATAATATCCGAGTTTAAAACTGCGCTGATTTCTTGTTTCAAATCTGCTTTATCATCGCGGATATGTTTGCAGATTGCAGGTTTGATCTGCCAGGCTTTCAACAAACTCTTCAGCAAATACTGATTGCTGTTTCGGATTTGAATATCAGAAACTGGTTCACTTATTTCTACTAACTCGTCGCCAGTGGTAAACAAAGCAACATTTGGCAATTTTTCAACCTGAAATTCGGCTTTGCCAACGGAAGCCAACAATCCAATTACCGGTGCCGTGCAAATACAGTTTTGGTTGATGATACAGGCATCAGCTTGAATATCTTCTCCTTTTTTAGCAATGTTTTGGCCCGGTTTTACCGTTTCGATTTGAAAAGTAACGCGGCCATCTTCCTCCAAAGCATCTTCCCTGCGGATAACCAGATCAACATTTGGCGGAACCGAAGCACCGGTCATGATTTTATAACAATCACCTGCAGCAATTTCCTGCTGGTAACGCTGACCGGCAAACACTACTTCTTTTACCATATAATTTTTGGTGCCTGCTTCCCAATCTTTCAGGTTGATGGCGTAACCATCCATTGTGGCTCGGTTGAAGGGTGGATAATCACGGTCAGCATAGATTTTTTCGGCCAAAACGCGTTCAAAAGCTTCATCTAAAGATAAAGTTTCTGTCCCTAAGGATCGCGCCAAACTTCCGATTATAGCTTGTGCTTCTTTATAATTCAGCATTAATTTCCTTTATTTTAAATCATGTCCGCCACCTAAAATCATCTTCCTGGCATGAAAAACAGCCGGTAAAATCGCTTGTAAACTTTCACGTGCGCCGTTTGCACTTCCGGGCAAAGTAATAATTAAAGTATTTCCGATGGTTCCGGCCACGCCGCGGCTCATCATAGCTAAAGGCGTACGCTGCTGCCCGAAAACGCGCATCGCTTCTGCAATTCCTTCGGCTTTGTTTTCCAATAATTCTTCAACCGCTTTCACCGTATTATCGCGCGGACCTAAACCGGTGCCGCCAGTTGTAAAAATAAATGGCACATCTGCCCGGACCCATTCTAAAATCTGCTGCTGGATTTGCGGTTTATCATCCGGCAAAATCTCAAAATAAGGCACTTCCGCATTAAAACTTTCTAACATTTCTTTAATAATTTTTCCGCTTTGATCCTGCCGCGTTCCGGCTGCGGTAGAATCGGAACAAACCAAAACGGCACACACGGAAACATCTTCATACAGCAATTGCCGGTCGCTTTTGCCGCCGCGTTTTTCCAAAAGTTTAATGTGGCCTATTTCCAGTTGCTTATCCACCGGTTTCAGCATATCATAAATTTCCAGTGCAGCCACGGAAACTGCTGTCAGCATTTCCATTTCAATTCCGGTCCGGCCAATGGATTTTGCTTCACCCAAAATAATAATCCCGGTACGGTTAAAAGCTGCTTCATCTACATATTCGGCGTGTTTTTTTGGGTCGAGATAATCAAACTTGATACTCATGCCATCAATTGCAACCGGATGGCAATGCGGCAATAATTGCGGCGTTAATTTCGCACCTAAAAAGCCTGCTGCCTGGGCAACATCAAACAAATTCCCTTTCGGCAACTGGTTGTTTTTAATTAATTCTATGGTTGGTCCGGTACAAAAAATCACGCTGACAGCCCGCGCCGTGCGAAGCGTAATTTGCTTATGGGTAACGTTTTGCATACTGTTTTTATCGGCTTAAAATCCGGTTCAGGAGATAAATTTTTCTGGTTTTAATTCTTTGATCACCAATTCATCGCCCAGGCTGATGCTGCCTTCGCCTTCATGGACCAGGTTTTGGCCAAAATAAACTTTATTGTTTTTTTTGCGATAAGTGGCCAGCGTTTTCAGCGGTTCTTTGCCTGAAATCCCGCTTTCCTGATCAATGGTAATAACCGGACAACGGGCACAAGGTTTGACACCGTAAAAACTGAAATCGTTGATCCGGAAATGCGCCATCTGGTCTTCCTGAAAAGCTTCTCCGCCCGAAAAAACCAGATTTGGCCGGAATCGGTCCATCAAAACCGGTTCCTGTAAACGGCTGTTCAGCTCTTCCAAAGAAGCTTCGCCAATCAGTAAAAACGAAAAAGCATCGGCAAAAGAAGTAATCTGATCCGGTGCTGCATATCGCTGGTCCACAATGCGTTTGCTGTTTTTAGGCATGTAAACCAAGCGGCATTTTCTTTTCAAAATCCGGCTAAACCATTTATCAATTTCGGTATCCACAAACTCTGCCTGGCATTCATCGTCCCAAATTGTACAAACGGCTTCTTCATTGGCCTCAAACAAAAACGGGACCGCAACAAATTCTTCCGGCTGCTGCTTGTGCATCACCAGCAAACCGTTTGGCGTTAATCCCACATAAAGCAAAGCCATTTCCGGGATTTCGCGCTGAGACAGGAAACGGTTATTTTCATCCACGAGCATCCAGCGGCGGTCGTGCTCCAACCCGCGGCTCGTTACCTGTGCTTTATTTAACGAAATGCCGCCCAAAGATTTGATGGGATAAACAAAAAGCCCGCTAATTTTTAACATGGAATAAAGGTATAAGCAATTTTAGTTTTCGGGCAGGTTTTGCTCAAATAACGGCAGCTGATTTTTGTAGGCCGATAAACTGCCCTGTAAACTAAACGCGTTTTGGAAACCGGCCTGCCGAAAAAATTCGGCGGCCTGATGGCTGCGGATGCCTTGCTGACAATAAAAAATCAAAGTGTCATCGGTAGAAAAAGTATCCGGCGGAAACCTGGAAATTTTGGACAAAGGGATATTTATGCCGCCGATATTGAAATCTTCATGATCGTCATCTTTCCGAACATCGACCAGCTGGAAGTTTTTGTGCTGAAATTTGGCCTGAAAATCTTTTGGGGCGATGGCAATTGGTTGTTGTGTTTTGCTGAAACGGTTGATGCTGATGGTTCTGGACCCGGGATTTTCGGTAAAAGATAAACGTGTAATTTTTCCTTCCAAAACATCAGTATAAATTAATTTACCGGTAAAAACAGCATCTGATTTTAAAATAATCTTGACAACTTCTCCGGCCATCATCGTTCCAATAATCCCGGTTGTGATATTGTAAGCACCAATTTCGGCGCAACTTTGGATCGGATTTTCCGGCGGCGGCTCCGGAAACAAACAACGCAATGTTGGCGAATTTTGGTAGTTAAAAACAGTAACCTGGCCTTCGGTTTTGTAAATGGCACCGTAAACCAAAGGCTTGTTTAAAAAAACACAGGCATCGTTTATTAAATATCGAACTAAAAAATTATCGGTCCCGTCCACAATTACATCATAATTTTGGATGAGTTGGAGCACGTTTGCTTCATCAACCAAAAAATCATGTTCCTGAACTTGGATATTTGGATTGTGGGCCAGCAAAGTTTGCGATGCTGTTTTTACCTTATCTTTTCCAACATCATTAAAAGTATATAAAGTTTGGCGGTGCAAGTTGGATAAACTTACCGTATCAAAATCTGCAATTCCGATAACGCCAACGCCGCAAGCAGCCAAATGAAGCAAACACGGGCAGCCCAGGCCGCCGGCACCAATCACGAGCACTTTGGCCTGATTAAGTTTTTCCTGGCCTTCATTGCCAATAAATTTTAATTGTGTGTGGCTTTGATAATAACCTTGCATGTTGCCTGTACTTCTACTTTTCTAAATAGAAAAAACAATTTTACGAAGTAACAAGTATAATGGATTTAATACAAACCGCTTACCAGAATAAACAATAACAATTCAAAAAAGAGTTAGGCACGTATTGAAACCCATATTTTTATTGAAATGAAATAAGCGGCTTTATACTTTACTTTTAAGTAATAACACACTTTCGGTACAAAACGATATCTTCTAATTTTAATTTGTAAAAGTCTGTTTAAATTTTGTTCAATCGATTTTCAATGCTTCTTTTATCACCTTAAAAACCAGGGAAACCGATGCTTCTTTTATCGGTATAAAAATGAAAAACATAATTTACAGGCATAAAAGAAGCATTATAAATTTTTATAATACAAATCTAAACAGGCACTAAATAAAATCCTAAAATATTATATTTAAAGAAAAAAATTTATGCGACCAATTTTAAATTTTCGTTGCCTGACCATAGTTTTCAGCATCCTTATATTGTCTTTCTCAGCCTGTAAAAAAGACAAACCCAATAAAATTGTAACTGCCGGAGCGGCTGATTTTTCCAGATATATTTCCGTTGGTAATTCCATCACTTCCGGTTTTGCGGATGGCGGCTTGTACTTGGCCGGACAGCAAGTGGCGTTTCCAAACCTGCTTGCCGGACAAATGAAACTGGCCGGCGGAGGTACTTTTACATCTCCTTTGTTTTCTGCGGACCAGGCAAACGGTTCCGGTTATTTAAAATTATCCGGCTACAATGCAGACGGATCGCCCATGATTGATTCGGTCAAAACCAATCTTGCTGTGCGAAATATAATTACAATTCCAGCAGTTGGCACCATTACTTTATTTACCAAATACACCGGCGACCTGAACAATTATGGTGTGCCCGGCATCAACCTGCGCGATGTAACCAACCCTTTGTATGGCAATTACAATGGCTTTTTTGAACGGCTTTTTACAGCCAGTGCCGGTACCATTGCTACGCCTTACCTGGATTTTGTAACCGCAAAACCGTTTACTTTTTTTACCTGCTGGCTGGGCAACAATGATGCGCTTGGATATGCTAAGTCCAGCGGAACAGCGGCTAATTTTGCCCTGACAGATAAAACCACCTTTTCAACCACTTACAATACTACCATTACCGCGCTTACCAAAACCGGTGCAAAAGGCGTGGTTTGCACCATTCCTGATCTCACAGTTATCCCGTTTTTCAATTATATTACGGTCAGGGCTTTGCTGGCGGCTGCCCAAAAAGTGAACCCTCTTTTTACAACTTTGTATATCCGGGCTTTAGATGAAAGCGGAAATTACGTTACCCGTGCTGCCACCAATGCGGATTTAATTATGCTCACTTTCAAAACCGCACAATTAGGTGCAAGCGTAAACGGAGGCATTTTGTATGGCTTGTCCCCGGCCAATCCTTTATTGAGCAAAGAAGTGCTGGACGTGAACGAAGCTGCAAAAGTTAAAGATTATATCAATAGTTATAATACAACCATCAGAGCAGTTGCAGCAGCCAATAACTTGCCGGTTTTTGATGCTTATGCCCTGCTCAACCAGCTTCGGAACGGCATTACACAAGATGGCGTAACCCTCAATACCAACTTCATCAGCGGCGGTTTCTTTTCGTTGGATGGCGTACATTTTACACCGCGCGGAAATGCTTTTGTAACAGATGAAATTATTAAAGTAATCAATGCTAAATACGGATCAACTATGCCTGCACTGGATATTTCTTCTTACAATACTGTAAAAGTGCAGTAGGTTTGAGGACTAAAAAAACCAAGCACATACTGTTTTTATCGGTATAAATTCTTCTTTTATCAAAGCTGGTATTTTAATTAATATAGCTTTTGTATTTTAATAAACTTTAGAACCTAATACCAATAAACCCAATGCTTCTTTTATCACCTGTTTTTTGGGTTGATAAAAGAAGGGCCTTTTTAAATTTCTTTCCGGCAATTTTGGCTCAAGCCATATCTAACTTAATATAATTCATGGCCTGAAGGCCGTGGCAATTTAGCCACCTTTTTTCATTTTTTGTACCTGCCATTAGCAAACCAGGCTTGTTCCGGCAGGATAATTATCGGATTTTAATTGCCACGGCCTTCAGGCCGTGGACAAAAGCTGCAAATAACAGGCTTTAGCCAAAACAAAAGTATGGGACACCGAAATTTATGGCCTAAAAGAAGCACTATAAATATCAACCTTGAGATTACCGAAGGATAAACAGGATCGAAGTATTAAAATTTTTACATTCCAAACTGCTCTTTTTGGCAATTGCGTTATCTTTTTAAAATTCAATTGAATACTTTTCCTCTCAAATTATTATTGATGAAAAAGTTCTACTTGTCCCTATTGCTGCCGCTGTTTTGTTTTCAGCTCAAGGCACAAAACACGGTTCCCAATCCAAACCAGCCTAAAGGAAACTATTTACTGGCGGCACGTTTCTCGCCCAAAAAATTACAAAAAATGGTGTTTTCGACTTCGGTTGATGCACATTGGCTCAAAACTTCCGATCGTTTTTGGTATATGTTTGAAACCAGCTCCGGCAAAAAATGGTTTTTGGTTGATCCGATGGCCCGCAGCAAAAAGCTATTGTTTGATAATGCCAAAGTTGCAGCAGCCGTTACTTTAATTGTGAAAGATCCGTTTGACGCACAGCATTTACCCATCGAAAACTTAAAGTTTACCAAGGATGAAAAAAGCATTCAGTTTGATTTAAAAAGCACAATCGACATCGTAAAAAAAGAACGGAAAGATAAAAAAGCAGCGGATTCATTAGAGAAAAAAACCTTTTACTTTCAATACAATTTGCAAACCGGAAAACTGGCCGAACTGGTTAATTATGAAAAAGTAAAACCCAAACCAATGTGGGCTTCGATTGCGCCGGATAGTTCGGCTATTATTTTCTCCCGCAATTATAATTTGTTTTGGATGGATAAAGCCAACTATAAAAAGGCTTTGAAAAACGAAGATGACAGCACAATTGCAGAACATCAATTAACAAAAGATGGCGTGGAAAATGATGCTTACGGCGGTAGTTTTATGAACGAAACCAATGTTGAATTAGAGAAAAACAAGAAAAAACGCAAGCCAACACAAGTTTTATGGTCGCCGGATGCCAAACATTTTGCCATGATCAAAACCGATGCACGCAAGCTGAAAGATTTTTGGGTGATTAATAGTGTTGCAGAACCGCGGCCAACTTTAGAAACTTACAAGTATCAGCTTCCCGGCGAAAAAGAAAATCCGATAAAAGAAATGTTACTGTTTGACTTTGAAACCAAAACTTCAAAAAAGTTAAACACAGCTTTGTTTAAAGATCAGGAACTTTCGATGTGGCCAGCTCCAACTTTTCAGAAAAACCGCGATGATGAGTTCCGGCCAAACTTGTGGCTGGGCAACAATAGTAGATTTTATTTTTATAGGACCGGCCGCGATTTGAAAAAGATTGATGTTTGCAGCGTGGATATCCAAACCGGAAAAGTTAATTTATTGGTTCAGGAACGGTTAAATACTTATATAGAAATCAACCGGCCGGGTTTGGTTAACGATGGCAAAGAATTAATTGAATGGAGCGAGCGCGATGGCTGGGCACATTTTTACTTGTATGATGAAAGTGGAAAACTAAAAAACCAGATCACTTCCGGCTCTTTCCATTGTGATGAAATTGTAAATATTGATGCTAAAAACCGTGTCTTGTATTTCACCGCTTCCGGCAGGGAAGCGAATGAAAACCCATATTATACACACTTGTACAGCATCCGTTTTGATGGCAGCAACTTGCATTTGCTGGATGCCGGAAACTTTGATCATGCTTCCAGTTTAGATGATAACAACAAGTTTTTTGTCAACACTTTTTCTCGTGTAAATACAATCCCAAAAGCTGTTTTGTATGATTATCTGGGCCACAAAATAATAGATTTGGAAACAACAGATCTTTCTAATTTAATGGCGGCAGGTTATAAGTTTCCGGAACCGATCAAACTAAAAGCTGATGATGGCATTACCGATTTATACGGCGTAATGTACAAACCTTATGATTTTGATGCACAAAAGAAGTATCCGCTGATTGAATATGTGTATCCCGGCCCGCAAACGGAAGCTGTAAATGCTGCTTTCAGCAAAAGTATGGATGCACAGGAAAGATTGGCGCAGTTTGGGTTTGTGGTGATCACGATCGGGAACCGTGGCGGTAATCCGGAGCGTTCCAAATGGTATCACAATTATGGTTATGGTAATTTACGCGATTATGGTTTGGCTGATAAAAAAGCAGCAGCAGAGCAAATGGCTGATAAATATCCTTTTATAGATATCAATCGTGTTGGCATTACCGGGCATTCCGGCGGCGGTTTTATGTCGACAGCGGCAATGCTGGTTTATCCTGATTTTTTTAAAGTTGCTGTTTCAGAATCCGGCAATCATGACAATAGCATTTACAACCGCTGGTGGAGCGAAAAGCACAATGGTTTGAAAGAAACCATCACCCCAAAAGGTGATACAACTTTCCAATATTCGATTGATAAAAACCAGGACCTGGCCAAAAACCTGAAAGGGCATTTGCTGCTTTCTACCGGAGATATTGACAACAATGTAAGCCCGTCCAACACCATCCGTTTGGTTAATGCTTTGATCAAAGCCAACAAAAGGTTTGATTATGTTTTGCTGCCCGGCCAGCGCCATGCTTACGGCGATATGACGGAATATTTTTTCTGGCAAAAAGGGGATTACTTTTGCAAATACCTGCTGGGTGATTTTTCGCAGCCGGTAGATATGCTGGAGATGGACAAAGAAGTAGAAATGAATGGCAAAAAAACAGCATCAAACTAAATTTATACCGATAAAAGAAGCATTGTGATTTTTGAATTTGTATTGCAGCTGCAGTTGCAAGTACAAGTGAAATTAAAGATATTATTTAAATTTATTTTTCTGTTAACAGAAACAAAGTCAACAACTTGCCGTTACCTAAAAAACCAAAAACAATTTATTTAATTCTAAAATTTAATTCTAAACACTTTTTTAATTAAAAATCTAAATTACATTTGTACATGGCAAACATAACCGAAAAAGAAATCATTGTTTATCTTAAAGAAAAGATAAAAAGTATCCAAGCTGAAGCTAAGAAGTATGAAGATATGCTGAACGCATTCAGCGGATCTGCAGCTCCAACCAAATCAGCCAAACAAAGCAAAGACAATATTATGGAAGCTGTTTTGGAGCAGGCAGAAGAAACTACTGCTGCAAAAGCCCCAAAAAAGAAAGCAGATCCGAAACCTGCAAAAACCGGCAAAACTTCACCCAAAATATTGGAAGTCCCGGCAGCATACTCACCTGATTTGGGCTTGAGTTCTAAAATTGCATTCGCCATAAACGAAATTGGCGGTGCAGGTTTTGGCCAGGATATTGCCAACGCAATGGCACAATATGAGCCGCAAAGCGACGCGGAAAAAATATTCAAACAGATTGCAAGCGTACTTTCTAACCTGAAAGCAAAAGGCACTTTAACAACCGTAAAAGACGGCCGGAAAGACAAATATTCTTTGGCTAAATAACATTGAAGTAATATTAGCTGCTTCAATCAGCTATTTCGATATACTGTTTTTAGCACTATAAAAACAGTATCAAACCAAAACAGCAGCTGCAAAATATTTGCTGCTGCTGTTTTGGTTTTTACACAAGTTTAGATTTTTGGTCTCACAACAAACATCCAAGGTTTTGTTGACTGTTGGTTAGCGTGATCTAAAAATTAGATTTTTGAATAGTGCTTGTTTAAAATTTTGGCCGAGAAGTTTACATGCTTCTTTTATCACCTTAATTTTAAGATTATTTAGAGCTTGTTTAGATTTTTTCTCAGTTATTTTGGCTAAAGCCATGTCTCATTTATATATAATCCAGGGCCTTCAGGCTGTGGCAATTTGTTAATTCTGTAGCAATTTGGCCGCCTTGTTTTGCTTTTTTATATCTGTTGTTAATCAACGAAAATGTTCCGGCAGGATAATGATCAGACTTCAATTGCCAGGGCCTTAGGCCGTGGACAAAAGCTACGAACAATAGGCTTTAGCCAAAAATCAAAAACCTGCAATCATCATAATTGCAGGCTTTCAGTTATCAGGTTTATAAACCTTATTTGTAAAGATGCAGCTTGAGGCCAACTTCAAAATCGCCGTTGGTATACGTTTTCAGCGGCGTGTTTTCGGTTGTGTAAAACAGCATCAGTTGCACCGTTTTGCTGATATTGGCACCAAAACCAAAACTTTCGCTCTGCGAACTGTGGTACATGGAATACAAATGCAGCAAATCGTTTTTCAGGCTGAGGTTCAGTCCGGCATCAAGCACACTTTTGTAGCCATCTACGCCACGGAAAACCAGTTTTGGCTCTAATGCAGAACCGTCGAGCACATTCAGCGCAAATTTATAACTGACAGAAGTGATAAAAACTGAACGGTCGACGCCCAAAATGGTATTGCTGGTTTTGAAAAAATGATTGAGATTGGGCAATGCGCCCTGCACAGTAAGGTTGTTGCTGGTATAAGAAACGCCGAAATCGCCATCCGGATAAGCCCGGTTTTGGTTGTTGTAGCGATCTATTTGCACGTCGCCCTGATCACCATTAACTTCATTATAATTGATGTGCTGTGTGCTGATGCCGGCCGAAAGGCCAAAGCTAAGCTGCTGGTTATCAGCACCCAAAATCACATGGTAAGCATAAGTAGCCACGGCGCGCGTTTGGCGGATCAAACCGGTTTGGTCATTGCTCACACTCAGCCCCAAGCCTACGTGTTTGCCGGCATTGTAGTCACCGGAAATAAACTGCGCTTTGGGGCTTCCGGGCAGCGTTGCCCATTGCTGCCGGATGGCCAGGTTCAAATTAAGCCCCTGGTCCAAACCTGCCATCGCCGGGTTTGACAAATATTGGTTCTGGAAATACATGGAAGCGTAAGGGTTCAACTGCGCCGATGCTGTTTTTATGCCGGTAAAAACAGTAGCGAGCAACAGCACGGCCTTTAGCGTATGTTTTGGTGTTGATATTTTCATTATAAGAATGTATAAAATAATGTTTTCTGATTTTCGGGTGTATTTTATCTGTTTCTGATGATCGTGATAAAACCTTTCAGCGGCGATTTTCCTGCCCCAAAATCAATCACATAATAATAAGTACCTTCTGCCAGCGGCGAACCTTGATAGGTGCCGTCCCAATCGTTGTTGTAATGCTTTACGTTCAGTAGTTTTCTGCCGCCTTTATCAAAAATGATGATAGTACTTTCCGGGTACAGATCAATGTTTTTAACTACCCAGGTATCGTTTTTACCATCTCCGTTGGGCGTCAGAATATTAGTTGCCTGCACAGATGCGTAATCATCTGCCACATTGATGGTGATGCTGGCCCTGCTGCTGCAACCGGAAGCATTGCTGACGTTGACCTGGTAAGTAGTGGTTTGCGCCGGGCGAACCTGCAGCACCGCCGTATTGGTAGAACCGATTATGCCAGCCGAATTATCCCAGCTGTAGGTGCCGCCGCCGCTGGCAGTCAGCATTACGGTTTGCCCTTTGGTAATTTGGGTTGATCTGTCCGCAGTGATGGCAGCAACAGGCAGCTCATTTGCCGTAATGGTAAAACTTTGGCTGAAAGTATCCGTGCCGCCGTTTGCCGTTCCGCCGTTATCTTTTACAATCACCGTAATTACAGCTGTACCTGTACCGTTTAAAATGTAATTTATATTGGCCGAACCGCCTGATACGCCGGAAACACTTAAATTGCTAAACAGCGCAGGATTGGTAGAACTGACACTAAGCGTTGTACTTTGTGCCGGTTCCGGCCCTGCTGTGATGCCGGATAAACTAATTTTTTGTGCCGAAGCTGAATAACACACCACTTGGTTTTGGATTGCCGCTAATGTTGGTGCTTCGTTTACATCGGTAATTTGGATAATGAAACTTTGATCTGCATACAAACCGTATTGATTAGTTGCCCTAACCAGAATGCTATAACTTGCTTTCTGCTCAAAATTGAAGCTTTGGGAAGCCACTATTTTATTTCCCTGAATGCTAAAAGATGTGTTATCCGCAGAACCGGTCCCGCTGATTAAACTGTAAGTATAAACCGCATTCGGATCCAGCGAAACCGCACTCAAAGTTCCTGCTGTGGTACCGGAAGCCTGGTTTTCTAACAACGTAACTTGTGCCAAACTAACGCTGTTTACCATTGCATTGCTAATGGTTAATGTGCCGGAAACATACGTAATACTGTAATTGTCGGCCGCCGCATTTGCAACCGTAATCGGATAATTGCCAACCGCAGAACTTGCAGTGGCAATAGTTCCGGCAGTTGGTTGTGTACTTAAAACTGAAGCTGTTTCGCCGTTTACAAAACCGTTATAAGCAATTGTAAAATCGGGATTTGGCAAACCGTAAGCCCTTGTTTTGTCATCCGCAGTGATAATTAATGCTGCTTTTGAAACGGTTAAAGTTCCGTCAGCATACGTAATTGTATAGTTGGCAGCCGCTGCTCCGGTTGCCGTAATCGGATAAGTTCCTGCGGGAGAAGTTGCCGTGGCGGTTGTGCTTGCCGTAGGTATTGCTGTTAAAACTACAGTTGTCTCTCCGTTTACAAAACCGGTATAAGTAAATGTTAAAGCAGGAATTATTGATCCGTAAGTGATCGCTTTTGGATCAGCCGTAACTGTTAACGATGCTTTGTTTACCGTTAATATTTGGCGGACAGAATCTGCAGGGAAATAATTACTGTTGCCAGCTTGTATGGCAGTAATTGTAGTTGCGCCGGAAGCAAGCAGGTGTATTTGGCCTGCAGCATCCACCGTTGCAATGGTTGGGTCACTGCTGATAAAAGAGAGCGGCAAGCCGGATGATGCGCTCGCATTAAGTGTAAAGTCTGCATCACCATAAGTTTTTGCCGGCAATGCGGCAAAAGTAGTTTGCTGCGTATTTTGCCCAACGATTAGCGAACCGGATTGATAGTTGATACGGTAATTTGTACTTACTGCCCCGGAAACCAAAATTGGGTACAAGCCTGCTGCAGAGGAAGTTGTGGCCGTGGTACTGATGATTGGTTGTGTAGTCAGACTGGTATTGGTATCTCCGTTAACAAAACCCGAATAACTTATACTTAACGGCGGGTTGGCCGAGCCAAAAGTTTTAGTTATGTTATCTGCTACAACAGTTAAGGTTGCACGGTTGATCATTAGCTGCTGATTGATTACGGTTGTGGCGATATAATTTCCGTTCCCGGTTTGCAGGGCTGAGATCGTTACATTTCCGGCAGAAACAATATGGACCAATCCGTCAGCATCAACCGTTGCCACAGCCGGATTGCTGCTGCTGTAGGTTACCGGCAAGCCTGATGAGGCAACGGCATTCAGGGTAAAATCCGGATCACCATAAGTTTTGGGCGAGGCTGTAAAAGTGATGGTTTGCGTACCGGGATAAACCGACAATGCGCCGTTTACATAGGTAATTTGGTAATTGGCAGCACCGGCTCCGGATACGGTGATCGGGTAAGTTCCAACAGCAGAAGTTGCAGCTGCTGCGGTGCTGATGTTTGGCTGAGTGGTTAAGTTTGCGCTTGTTTCTCCATTAACAAAACCGGTGTAACTGACCGTGAATACAGGATTGTCAGCACCATAAGTTTTAGTTTGATTGTTTGCCGTGATGGTTAACGATGCTTTGTTTATCGTTAATATTTGTGCAACAGCTGGGGCAGCATTGTAATTATTATTTCCGGTTTGAGAAGCCGTAATAGTTGTTGTTCCTGCTGATAAAATATGGACTCTTCCCTGCGCGTCAACCGTTGCAACTGCCGGGTTGCTGCTGGTAAAATCAACTTGCAAACCAGAAGTTGCTGTAGCTGATAAAGTAAAATCTGCCTCACCATAAATTTTGGCTGGTATTGTACCAAAAGTAATTATTTGATCAGCTTTTACAGATTGGCTTATGATCGTTGGATTTTTATAATTGCCAGCAAACAACTGCTGCAAGGAAAACAATATAAAAACTCCGAGTATAGTTTTTTTCATATCAGATTGACAAAATTTGTTCAGCTTATTGGATAGCAGCGGCTGGTTAAATAACTTAATACGTGGTCAATAAATATTCGTTACCAAGTTTTCAAGTATTTTAAAATAGCCATTTCGGCTTAGTTCAGATTTTGGTACTTGGCTATTTAAAACTTCAGGTATATTGACTGCGTACACCAGTTTCCTTTTTATTTTTTTAGCTTTATTTCATGACCAATTCCACCCCTCGTTCCGCACTCAAAAAGTTGAGGATACTGCCTTTGATCGCCCTAATTTTCCTCACTGTTTCCGGCGGCCCGTACGGTTTGGAGCCACTTCTCACTTATGCCGGCAAAAACGGCGCACTGTTACTGCTCATCATCACACCGATTTTGTGGGATATCCCGACCATTTTTACCGTGCTGGAACTCAACAGCATGATGCCCGTCACCGGTGGCTATTATCAGTGGGTAAAAAAAGCATTGGGTTTGCGCTGGGCTTTGTATGAAGGCTGGTGGACCTGGCTCTACACCTTTGTTGATCTGGCTATTTATCCCGTACTTTTTATAGAGTACGCCGCCTTCTTTTTTCCGGGGGTTGAAGCTTATAAAATCCCGGTCTGTTTGTTCATCATCTGGTCATCCGCCGGGCTTAATATTCTGGGGATTGTGCCTGTGGGCAAGGTTTCCGTATTTCTGGGCGCGCTGGTGCTTACTCCTTTTATCATACTTTTTTTGGTGTTCTTTTGGCAGCATGGCGGCAGTTTCAGCTTTCCGCATTTGTCATTAAAAGGCGTTGGTTTTTCTTCGTTGGGATTAGGGCTTTATACCGTGATGTGGAATTTCATTGGCTGGGACAACGTAACCACCTATGCCGAAGAAGTAGAAAAACCCGTGCGCACATATCTCATTTCTGTGTTTACTGCTTTTATCCTGATATTTTCAGTGTATTTTCTGGCGGTTTTGGTGGCGCAGCAATCCGGCATTGATCCCGCAAAATTACAGAAAGCAGGATTCCCAATTTTAGGCGTTTTGCTTGGTGCGCACTGGCTTGGTGCTGCACTTTCTTTTGGCGGGATGGCCAGCGCACTGGGTTTATATTCGGCCGTATTACTTTCCGTTTCGCGTGTGCCAGAAGTGATGGCCGATGATGGCTTGCTCCCGCAGAAACTCAACCAGCTTCACCCCAAATACAAAACACCTTATGTTTCAATTTTGGTTTGTTCAGCCGTAGTCAGCCTGATGATTTTGTGGAGTTTCAGCGACTTGCTGATTATCGACGTAACCGTTTATGGTGCGGCTTTATTTCTGGAATTTGTTTCGCTAATTGTTTTCAGGTTGAAATTCCCCGATCTGCATCGCCCATTCAAAATCCCGTTAAATGTTTGGGGTTTGGGCTTGATGGCTTTGCTGCCTTTGCTGGTTTACATTGTGGCTTTATCCGGTGCATTTTCCACTTCGGGCGAAACGTGGTTGCCAGCCACTTTTGCCATCGGGACTTTGCTTTCCGGGGAAGTGGTTTGGCGGGTGATTAAGTGGCGGAAAAAGAGTTTGTAAATTATTCAAATTTTAGCATCAAAGCAAGCTTCAATATTTTATACCGATAAAAACAGTATATCTTAATAACCAACCATACTGTTTTTAGGTATAAAATTTCCATCACCCAAAACCCGAAAACGGATTTAAGTATGATGGAATTTGTTTTTATAAAATCTGTATGTTTAAGGGCCTGTTTAAATTTTGTTCAATCTATTTTCTATGCTTCTTTTATCACCTTAAAAACAGGAAAACCGATGCTTCTTTTATCGGTACAAAATGCAAAACAAAATTTATAGGGATAAAAGAAGCATTATAAATTTTCTGGTATAAATTTAAACAGGCTCTTAAATAATGGAATTAATTTATATTACACGATAAAAGGAAGAAAGTAAAGATTTTATTTTAAAAGGAAGCTAACTATGCTTCACCAAACTTGTTGGTTAAATATTGTAAACTAAATTAGAAAGCGGCTGTTTTCTGATTTAATTTACTTCTAAATTTTCTATTCTTATGAAGTTTCAACACTAAATTTTTAGCTGGTATTTCAATTAAATAATGAGTTATACTAGCAAAAATAATTAGTACGAATATAAAAAATAATAGATTTTGAACGTTTGAAACTTTAGTAATATAGTAAGTAAAAAATATATTGACCGGATATTGAAGAATGTAAATACCATAACTAATTTCCCCTAAAAATATAAAAAAACTACTACTAAAAATAGATGTGTCTTTCTTTTTAAAAGAAGTTACAGAAGTTATAAATACAAAATATATTGGAGATAATATACCTGCAGTCAGCAATAGTGGGTTTTTAACATAATATTTTATAATAAATATTGCAGCAACACTTACCAAAACTCCTACCCTATTATTCCAACGGTTTTTAAAAAACGTGTTTTTATCTTCAATAAATAATTTACCACATAGTATCCCAAAAAGAAAAATGGAAATTAAAAACATAGGATGAAATTGTAACGTTCCTATTGCCCTCTTTTCTAAAGAGGTAAGGTTCTGATTGGCGGAATAATAATTAAGTACAATACTTATTAATATAGATACGACAAAATATACTATTACCAGCACCTTAAAGCGCACTAAATGTTTCCGCATATAAATTATAATGAAAGGAAACAAAAGGTAAAAGAAAAATTCACATGAGATTGACCAACCCGGATAATTGAATGAACCCCAATATAACCATCTTTGAATACCTAATAATTCAAAAGGCAACCTATATTTAACTGATGGGGTATCAATAGAATGTATATTGTAATTAAAAAAAGCTAAGGCAAGAATTGCAAAAACATAAAGCGGATAAATTCTGGCTATACGTTTTATATAAAAATTAAACTTTGAAAAATCTTTATTTTCACCATTAAAGTATTTATCATCAGCAATAATCATTACAAACCCTGAGATAAAAAAGAAAAAATTAACACATTCGGAGCCATTATTTAAAAGAAAGGACAAGTTTCCAAAAACCCCTGCCGCTCCTGAATAGTGATAAAGTACTACCAAAATTGCAGCAAGAAATCTTAAAATGTATAAAGTATTTGTGTTTCGTTCCATTTTGTGGCAATGTATTTAATATATTTTAATATTTCAAAGCCTGTTTAAATTTTTATCTGAAAAATATTGGTACTTCTTTTATCCCTGTAAATTTTGTTTTGTACTTTATACTGATAAAAGAAGTATTAAGATTTCTGTTTTCGTAGGTGATAAAAGAAGCATCTAAAAAAAATTGGATAAAATTTAAACAGGCTCACATATTTAATATATTTATTAAAACTGCTGCTACATATTTCAGTAGGAATAACTTCAGCAATCAGTAAGGTCTTCTCATTAGCAATAGATCGAGTCTAACCCAAGAGGTAAAGGATTTACTGCAGCCCCTGTATTGGTTAAGCGCTTTTAAAGAAAACTGAAGTTAATTTTTTGACTTCCAATAAACCTGTCAAAAACCTCACACCGCCGGTTCCTGCTGGCTCAAACAATGGAAACTGCCTAAACCCCAGATAATATCCGTAGAACCTATGCCTATAACTTTACGGCCAAGTGAAGCATGGCAACCAGCCGCTTTTGCTATTGGCACTTTGCTTTCTGGTGAATTAGTTTGGCGGGTGATAAAGTGGCGGAAAAAGAGTTTGTAAATTATTTACATTTTAGCATCAAAGCAATCTTCGATATTTTATACCGATAAAAACAGTATATCTTAATAACCAACCATACTGTTTTTAGGTATAAAAATTCCATCACCCAAAACCCGAAAACGGACTTATGTATGATGGAATTTGTTTTTATAAAACCTGTATGTTTAAGATTTCAATTGCATAAAATTACCACGGACTAATCCCGGTATCCGGCGCATTATCATCACTAAAAAACTGACCTGTCGGGCCATCTTGACTTAACATTGCTGCTTTTACCACTCGTGCAGCAGCATCCTCCACTGTTCCTGAGCCAGAGTGATTGTTAAAATCTGTAGCCGTATAACCCGGATCAACAGCATTTACTTTGAATGCGGAATCACGCAAGTTGTGGGCCAGCACAATGGTATAAGCGTTGAGGGCAGCTTTGGAAGGAACATAGCAGGCAGCTTTAACCTGATAGTATTTCCAGGCAGGGTCATTTTGCAAGGTGAGCGAACCCAGGCCAGAAGTTACGTTAACAATCCTGGGTTCCGCAGCTTGTTTCATCAAATCTATAAACGCTTGTGTTGTTTCTATCACCCCAAAAAAATTGGTTTCAAATACCTGTTTAAATATGCTGATATCCGTTTCCAATGGTGTTTGCTGTATGCTACCGATTATTCCTGCATTATTGATCAGCACATCCAGCACGTTGGTTTTTTCACCAAGCACTTGGCGGGCAGCTTTTATCGATGCAAGGTTATCTACATCGATCTCAATAGGCTCGACCTGATCTAAACCTTCTGCGTGCAGCTGGCTTACCGCTTGCCCGCCCTTTTGCATATCGCGACAGCCCAGATAAACGTAATACCCTTGCTGTAATAATTGTCTGGCTGTTTCAAAACCAATGCTTTTGTTTGCCCCTGTTATCAATACTGTTTTCATATCTGTTTTTTTACAGTACAAACTTACAGCGTTCAAAATTGGAGAAGCAACACATTTGGCAGTATCAATGGTACATTTTACGGATATTTGTTCTGTAAGCTGCCGGTGTTACACCGGTTTCCCTTTTAAAAAAGCGGTTAAAATAGGAGGTGTCAGAAAAACCGAGATCAAACGCAATCTCTTTTAAAGAATTTTGAGTGTGAAAGAGTTGGCGACGGGTTTCTAATATTAGCCGCTCATGGATATGTTTGATAGCTGGCTTGCCGCTTTGCATTTTCACTACTTCACTTAAATGTCCGGCAGAAATATGTAGAAGAGAAGCATAATCACCAACTTCATGCAGTTCCCTAAAGCACTCATCAATTTTAGTCTGAAAATCCTTCAACAAAAACCTATCTGCAGAAGTGTTATTATCCTTAAACTGCTTTGTGTAAAGTCGGCTCAGGTAAGTAAGCAGCACTGTTAAATGAGCACCCAACAAGCGTTGCTGCCACTCATTTGCGCGATTATTTTCAAGGTTGATTTTGACCAGCACATCTTCTACAAAATTCATATCGGCCTCAGTAAGTAGCAATTCATGGCCATTTTGAGGGTTTTCAATAAGCGGCAGTTTGTTTAACGAAGCATTTCCTTGAAACAACAAAAACTCCCTTGTAAAAGCAATACCCGTACTCCACAACTGTTCAAACCCTTCCTTTACAATAACCTGATTAGGCCCGGTAAAATAAATAGTATTGTTTTTGATGACATAAGATGCCATATCAATCCATTGCCGCGTATTGGCCCGCCTTATCAAAACAATTAGATAATGGTCCTTCCGGTGCGGTACCAAAAGATCGGACTGGTCCGGTAAACTACCTTCAAAATTATATACTCTAAAGTGTTTGTTACCAGTTGCTTGATCCGGTTCTAAAGAATAAATTGGAACTTGCTGATTATAATTAAGCGGATGCATCACTTTGCTTTCTGGTAAATTAGTTTGGCGGGTGATTATATGGCGGAAAAGACGTTTGTTTGTAAACCAATTAATTAAACATTTTTTATCCTAACATCATATATAAAATCACTGATGTCAATCACTTTAAATTTTTTGCTTTCTGTGTGCAAAGGGTTTAGTAAATAATTATATTCATCAGGGATTATTGCAGATGGGATTTTAATAACCGGTCCGGCTGCGGCCAGCAATAATTTAGATCCAAAACTCTTTGTAGATGATGGAGCTGGCGAATGTTTCCAATCTCCGGGCAAGTCTGCTTCTTTTAAATTTTTTATTAATCGGTCCGATATTTCAATTGTGGTAATGCTCAAAGCCCGTGGAATGTCATCTATATCAATATTTACGGTATATTCAAGTAATGCTAAAGCCCTGGATTCTGATGTATAAAGACAACCAATCCCTTTATTATTCCATCTCCCACCAAAAAGCCGGGCTCCTTCTCCTGTTAAATCGTTTGCATATCTTGTTCTTCCAACTCTATAAATTATCATTCAATCGTTCTAAGAATAAACACCATAATCTATTCTACCAATCAAATTTTTTACTTCTTCTCTGCCAAACTGATTGTCTAATAGTTCAAAAGGCTGTTTTCCTCCTAATGCCCGGTTGGGCTTAAAAACCCATTTATTAAATTTAGTTTCATCTTCAAATACTTCATAGCCGTAAGAATATACATCTGCTATACTTACAATCCTTTCACTAAGAACAGCATTAAAATGTGCTGTTCCTTTTTTGTTAATCAACGTTGCCCTGGTTGTGGAAAGTAAGGTGGAGAGCTTATCATAGTCAAGTTTGGTTTTACTTTTAAGGCTTTCCAGATCTTTTTTGCTTAAACCACTTCTTACCATATTCATTTTTTCTACCGCTGTCATTTGCCATTCAGCTTTATCTGTTTTTTCTACAAATATTGTAGTAGTATGAAGTTGACCATCACGGTGTCGCACTTCAACAACAATATCTGCCCCAACTTCTGGAACTTTTAATGAAGATTTTAGTGAGCGAATAGGTGTTTCGGCTTTTGTCCCTGCCCTTTTACCATGTTTCTGATTTTGTTCCATAGTATACTTTTTACAATTGCGAGTATAAATATATACTTTTAGATTCCAATAAAAAATATAAATTATACTCTACCGTCACACAGTTAAGCTTTTTTAGAGCCTGTTTAAATTTTAATTTTGATATTTTGGCTAAAGCCACACTTAAAATTTTATAGTCCACGGCCTAAAAGCCGTGGCAATTTAGCCACCTTAATTTTACAAATTTTTTGTGCTTATCGATTGTGAACTGGTTTTATCACTACCGGGAGCCGTTGTTCAGATTTAATTGCCATGGCCTTTAGGCCGTGGACAAAGGGGAACAGACAACAGGCTTTAGCCAAAAGCATAAAATGTTAAGTTTCACGGCATGAAAAAAGTATAAAAACAGACCAGATAAAATTTAAACAGGCTCTTAAAGTGGTTTGACTGTTGATTGAACTTCGTAAACCAGATTTATTTGAAAGTTGGTTTAATAGACAAAAAGTAGGCTAATAACCTTGTAACTTATTGATTTAGTTAGCTTTGACGCCAGTCAAAGATTATGGGTAAAAAAACTGCTTTTATTGTGGTTCTTCAATCACTAAAAGAAAT
>JAABUS010001235.1_pt1 | contig 57616 bp, 2 predicted proteins | sample 5560161 | NCBI WGS metagenome assembly JAABUS01 (sample SAMN10711885, study PRJNA513376) | rock metagenome | isolation source: Antarctica rocks | place: Antarctica: Victoria Land, Trio Nunatak nord | collected 2016-01-04
TTTATAATTAATTATTTAGATAATAAAATTAATTCTATAAAAGTTATTTACCGCGGAAAGAGATATAATTAAAATTATATTTATTAAAGAAAGGCGCCTTATACTCTTTAAGAAATTTAATCGACTCGATATCTTTTCTATAAATTATATTTAAGATTATAAAAGAATTATATAATTTCTATTAAAATATAGCGCTTTAATATCGAAATAGTATAGATATTAATAAACGACGCTATATTAGATATTAGTAAATAAATATTAATTATATAATCGAGGTACGTCTTTTACGAGAAGTTAATATATCGATTATAAATAAAAAGAAATAAATATAACTATATTTAACCGTAGATATCGGGTCTCTATAAATAATAATATTATTTTTAAATAGAGAAATAGTCGTATTTATATAAAATTAAAGAGAGAAGACCGTATTATATCTAATGACTAAAAAATATATTTAGAAAATATAAAATTATTAATTAATAAAGAAGCGAAAATATCCTAGTAGATAAACTCGGCCGTATATTATTATATCTTTTTATTTAATTAGGAGATAGGAAAGCTACTAAACTTTTAATCGATAAACGGGTAATAATCTCGATAATAAATAATATAAAATATATAACGTGTAATTTAGTAGAGGAGGAGGGTTTAAAATATATTATAAAGACTTTAAATAAAGAAGTATTAATAAATTATATATTTAATAATTATTTTATATTACTTTAGAAAAAAACCTTACTCTATTAAATTAACTAATTATTATAATTTATCCCCTAGTTTTTATTTCTATCCCGAATAAAAGATATATATTATAAATAGAAAAACTTGAATATAATTAATAATAAGAGATAACTATATATAAAATTATTAATTATTAATTTAACTTATTTCTTTAAAGTTATATTCGAAGTTTTTACCGGCGCTAATAATAATTTTAAAATAAAAAATAACTACTCGACTTTCTTTTCGAGATACTACGAGGTTATATAATAAAGTATTCGGAATAACTACCGTATCGATTATGAAATATCAAGATATCGCGTAGTTTCCCTCTTTGAGATAGTAATAATAGTGTAATTAATTTAAGGTTTAGATAATCGAAAATATTACTCGTAATAACTAGTTCTTATAATCTATTTATTTAGATTACTTAATTATTATTTATAATTATTAATAGAGGTCTTAAGAAGGCTAGAAATCAAATATATCTATTTACGAGATAAACTAATTTTAGTAGTATAATAACCGGCTTAATTATAGTAATTATTTCAAATACTTTATTATATAAACTCGTAGAGTATAAGTAAAAGATATTATATTTTTAATCTAAAATATATAATTACTTAATATAAGACTTTTATAAATTATTTATCCAAATATTTATCTAGCGATCGTTGAGGTCTTTTTCTATAAAAATATGAAAAATTTTACGATTATAATATACCCATTCTTTAATAATAATAATTATTTTTAGGAAACTCTTTTAGATATCTCTTTTAATAACTAGGCCTAGCGATTTATATTTTAACGGGAGATATATTCTATTTCTAATAATATCGTTAATTTATTTAATTTAATTAATCGTAAAGAATATTATTTTTTAATAATATTTTAGTTCTCGTAAAAAAATATAGATAAGAATATTATAATAAATATTATAAAACGAGTATTACTCTAGAAATATATCGGCTTTATCGAAAAAGAAAATAATATTTTATTTATCGGCGCGCTAAAAGATTAGAGGTAATTATATTTTAAATTTCTCTATTATTATATTCAATTTCCTAATAGAGATTTATTAAATTAATATTAATAGTCGTTTTATTTATCAATAATAAAATATACCGAATAAAGTAGTCTTTAAAAATATTTAGATATTTCTTTAATTATTCTTTAACTATTAAGTTTTTATCGATATATATAAGCCTACTAGTAAAGTTATTAATATAATAAGATTCGAAAGAGGAATTTGAGATAATATTATAAAAGTATAATTAAACTTAACTCTTTCTCTACTATAAAGTTATCGAATATATATTTAGTTTCTTAGTTTATATATACTTCGGTTAATACCTAGATAATTTCTTTTTATTTAACGAGGATCGTAAATTAAGCGAAAATCGTAGAAATCTAATTAATATCCTTAATATTAATAACCGCGAATTTAGTTATATATCGTATTAATTTAATATTATTTCTTATTAATAAATAATGAGAGAACTCTATTTATTTATTTTATTATCTTTACTAAATCCTAGTATAATCGAGTTATAGAGGATTATATTATTTTTATATATTTTAGTAAAATTCTTGTTATTACTTCCAATCTAACTAAATTAATTAATCGAATAATTATTACTTTTTAAAATAATCAAAATTTTATCTAATAAATTTTATTTAGTTAATTTATTAAATAGAAAGTCTAATATAATTAGGATTCGCTTTTTAGAAAAAAACCGAATCGATTATAATATAATTATTAATAAGTACTTTAATCGGCTTATTTTTATATATATAAAAGATATTATTCTTATATTAATAATAAAAAATACTTATTAAAGATATAAACTTTCGACTATATTCGATAAATCTTACTTTTATCTCGTTTTTATTTAGATAATATTCGAAAAGAAAGATATTAAGAGAGTTAATTCTTTTTATTTTATAAAATTTAATAAAGGTAAATTTAATTAAAGTTTTATCAAATACTTTATTATCGAAATTTATATAATAATACTTTAAATAAAAATTCTCTATATTATTATTTATTATCCTCTTCTCGCCTAAATAATATTTTATATATCTCGGTTCACCGGTACTATAATAAATAGTATAAATTATTATATTAGATTTAAAAAATATTTAGAGTAAATTATTAATAATTTTATAGTCTTTAAGAAACCCGGTAAAGTATTTAATTATAAAGATATGTAGTTTTTTATAAAGTCGAGTAATAACTTAAAATATTTTAGATCTAAATAATTAAATTAATACTTTTTTAATTCGGTAAAATAATTATATAGTAGGTTCTATTCTATTAAATTAAATTAAAATTAATATCGAGTTCGTAGCTTCGAGTTCTTAAAGAATAGGAATATTTATTTTATAAACTTATTTTCTTTTAAATAGATTTTATTAACGTCTAAAAGATTATTTTTAAAATAATATATAATAATTCCGATTTAATAATAACGAAGAAAATAGGATTTATACTCTTTTTATCTAGAGGAATATATTTTTAATAAAGAAGAATTATATAAAAATCGATATATTTACTAACTTTAATATAAATTACAAATATATACTCGTCTAGTTTATTTATTTCCCTGGATAACGTTATAAATCTAACGAATTTATATTTATACTCTTTTTTATCCTAGCTACGAGACGATAATATTAGTTTTTTTGAACTTATACTTCGTAGAGGACGTATTTTTCGTTAGTTATCTAAATTTTACTTTTAAAACTCTCGCTTATAAAGTTTTCTTATCTCCGGAGTTTTCTTTAATATATATTAATTAATTAATTACTATATATTAGTAAAGCGGGAGACCGTATAAACTTTTTCTAAATATAATACCCGTATATCCCGTTATCTATAGCTCCGAGCAGGTTTATTAAACGTTTTATTATTATTTATTAATAAATTACGTATTAAGCTAGCTTAAGCCCGTAAATAATTTATTTAGTTATCTAATTTATATAGTTTAAGTTATAGGTTAGATATAATATATAATAATATTAATCGCGTATTTACTCGCGTATTTATATAAGTATCGTATATTAATACTATTAATCTATTATATTTATTAAATGTATTTATTACCTACGATATTTAATGAACGTTCTTATACGACTTTATAAACTTAAATATACTATATACTAAAATTTATCTAGTTTTAAGGCTCGACTGGCTAGAGCTTAAGCTACTCGGTTTATAATTTTATTTTATTAGAATAAGATTACGCCTCTCTACCTAGTTTCCGTCGCTCCTCTTAAAGCGTAGCCCTTTTAGCGGTAGCTATATCGATATAAACCTTACTACGCTTAGTTATTAAATAAGTATAATATACTATAAAAACTATTTTTTATTAGCTTAATATATTTTTATAAATTTAAGACTAAATTTATAAAGAGATACGGGAGTAGTTATACGTTAGTATTAATAATAATACTTGTAAAGTATTACCTAGAATCGATCTAATAGAATATTAACCTTATCTATTAATATATAATAATAAATAGGTCGAGTAGTACCCTAGATAATTACGTATAAATAGAGATAAATATTATTCTCGAAGGGGTAAATAATATTATAATTAATAATTATATTAAAGATAGGATTATTATTCTTATTAACTATAGGACCTATAGGAGGAAAGAAACGAATATAATAATACTTCTCGGTAACTATAATAATGAATTTAATTTTATTATTAAGATAATTCTAGTTTAAATCCGTAAATAAGTACTTTATATTAATAACCTCGTATTTTAAAAGTAGATTAAATTAATTTTTAGAAACGTTATTACGGAAGTAGTAAATATATTTAGGTAAACTACCCCCGTTAATATTCTTCTACTATTAGCCTATTAAAGAACGAAGTATAAAGTTAATATTATTAGAGGTAATTATCTTAATATAGGAGCCGTTCGTCTCGACCGTAATAATATAATAAAAGGTAGTCCGATCGATAAAGATAATTATAGTAGTTATAGAAATTTACTCTAGGCCGGGTACCGTATAAAAAATATTAATACCGATAATTATCGTAGGCTCCTTAAAGTATTTAGTCTTCGATTTAATTATAGAGGTAATACCCCCGAGTTTATAATTAAATTTCATAAATATATTAAAATAGTATTAAGGGGTATTTTTAATAACGTTACTCGCCTAAATATATTATAATATAACTCCGAAACGGATATCGTAGTTATATTTAATCCGATTATAGATATCGGCGCTCTTATTATTAAAAATAACTAGAAGTATCTAGGGACGCGACTTCGATTAATTTCTAACGGCTATAAATATCGTATTAATAACCTCGGTATTATTAATATAGCCGCTAATAACGGGAGGATTAATATTCTCGATTTTTTCGTTATATTTATAATAAAGTTTTATAAAGTTTCTTTTAAAATTATTTACCTATTTATTAATTATAGGTACTCGACGATCTTTACCTAACTTTAAGATATAAATATTTTAAGATTTTAACGACTAAATATTAAGGAGGAGAAATATCTTTTTATATAAATCTTAACGATTAGAAAAGATAAGTTTAATTATAAAATTCTATATAAAGAGTACCTTAGGTAGCTCGAGAATACGAGTATTAATCTTTAATATCTCCGAATTAAAAATAAGACCGTAACCGTTAAATATAGGATTATTAGATTATTTTAATATATCTAAACTTTTCTAGATTTATAGAATTTACGATTATTCTATCTCCCTTATATTATCGAACTCTTTTTAAATATTAATACCGCTAGTCTACCCTCTTAATATCTCTTTTTATAAATATTACTATCCTCTCGTTATACCCTTATAATAATAAATTATTTATTTTTCTATAATTAATTATACTCGTCCTACTCGTCTTCGTTATTATAAATATACTCCTTTAAAACTTCGCGGAGTTTATAATTCTCCGACTCCTCTATAGGGTCTTTTATTATTTAATATATTTATTATCGAGCTCTTTATTTATTATAGATAATTATATCTACTTTAGAAATTATATTTATAAATTTAATTATATATATCGCGCGGTCTTAACCGATTCGATTAATATAATATATAATTTAATCCTTAGCGCTTACTAGCTACTCGGAGTTAAAGATAATGATATATTTAAAGGCCGTAAATATCTACCTTATATTTAAGAGTACGGTAGATTCTACTAGAAATTAAAGTACGAGTTTCGAGAATATATTTTTTATACCGTCTTTACCCTCCTAAAAGAGTCTAACGATTTTAGTTTATTTTAATTTAAATATATCTCCGTAGATTAAGACGATAAGCCTCTTCTATATTAAACGGATCGCTTATATAATTATTAATATAATATTCCTAGCGTAGGATAAGGCCTACGTTATAATATAAGATTCCGTTAGAAATATTTACCTAGTAAATAATAAAAACTAAGATAAAGAATATAATTATAATAACTATCTTCGTATCGATTCTTTATATTTTATTTCTAAGAATATCTAATATTTATATTTTAAGATAGTTATTTACTCCGGCGATTTAATTAATACTTTTTTTAAAGATTAAATCTTTTTATTTTAGTTTATAAAGCTTCCCTTTCTTTAACCTAAATTAATTATTATCTCTTAATTTATTACCCGTTAGTTTAAGGTCCTTCGTATCTTTATAAAGAGCTAGTTTAAGGAATAATAATAGAATTCTAACACGACGTACGGCCGCGAGTTATAAATATACCGTAATCTTTAATATAATATTCTTCTTATAACTCGTAAAGGCGAGTATAATATTACGATAAATTTACCGAACTCTTTAATTTATTTCCTTAAAATAACGTTTTAATAACGGTTCGTACTATTATAAATAATTTAAAAAGTAATCGAAATAGTAGTTAAATTTAAGTTTAATTAACGGTTCCCCGAAAAAAGTAAAGTCTAGCGTATATCGTACCTAAAGTATTCGAATAATAATAACTATAGTCTTTTTATACTACTCGTACTCGTTATTAATATCGTTATTATTATATATACTCTAGATAAGGCTCTTATACCTTTTACCGATCTTAATAAATTTATTTTTTATATAATATTTCAGGTATTTACGCGCCTTATTTAGGCGAGAGTAATCTTTTTTAAAGAATAACGTAGTTTATTTATTATTTATAAACGTGCTTATTTAATTTATTATCGTCCTCGGTAATAATTTAAACGGAGTCCCGTTAATTAGGATCTTTCGAGGTTTTTAACTTAGTATTATATTATCGATCTTCCGAATCTTAATAATCGTCTTTATAATCTCGTTATTCTCGGTATATACTTCGTCTACTACGATCCTGCCCTATTTTATATCTTATTAATATTATTATTTTTATATCCTAACTTTATTACCCCTCTTTTTTACCGCGGGAATTCTATTTATTAAGATTTTATCGACTTAACTAGGAAGCGAGGCTAAAAATATAAAATAAAGTACTTTTAAGAAGTTATAATCTTTATTAAAATAAAGAACCTATTTTAATCTTATTAAAAAGTCGCGATTTAATATACTTAGTTTTACGGTATAGGTTTTTAATTTAGGATTATTATAAATTTATCGTAATACCTACCTAAAAGCTTTATCCTTTTATTTTATCTACGTATTTATTAAATCTAGTTAATAGGATAATAAACTTATAAGGGGAAGGAAAAGATTAAGGTTATAACTTAGTATAAATTTTTTAGATATACTAGAATCGATATATATATATTAGATCCTCTAGGGGTTCCCGGACGAGTAATATACCTCGGGTAGTTAAGAATCCTTCGTTATTCCCTCCGCGAGATATAAATTATATCTTTTTTCCTTCCTAGTTTTCTTTACGTCTTTATAATTTAATATAAATAAATAGTTTAAATAAGTTACGTCGAGAGTTTATAAGATTTAAACCCCTCGTTAATTATTAGTTCTAAGCTCGATAAGGGCTAGTCGTATTATCTTTTTAAACTCTATAATATCTACGAGGTATCCCCTATTTTAGAAAATCTTTATTTCGAGTAAAACGAATATATTAAATATTTAGAATAAAGTAAAACCTATTATTATTCCTTTTATATAAATCTTTTTTCCGGTTTTATAATCTTTAATATTATCTAGTCTAAAAAGAAGGTAGTAGGCCTCCTATCTTTTATTATTCCGGTATATATATTCCGTTACTTTAGTAAATTATACGTTCAATAACTTAACCCGATTTATTAACTTTAGTATTTAAACCTAGCCGTTAATTTATTTATCCTTCGCCCTTTTTTTTAGGGACTTCTTAATATCTTCTTCTTTCTTAATTAAAATATCTTCTACTTCGTTTTACTCTAGGATAAATACTAGTTTAAATATTTAGTTAGTAGTTACGCGTTTGGCCGCTTTCTCGTTATACGCGGTTTTAGTATCCGTAAAGTCTTTTTATAATTATTTAAGTAAATTATCTACCGTAGGCGGGATCGGTCGAGTTATTATTATTAACTATACTATATCTACTAGGGGCTGATTATTTATTATAATTTAACTAACTCTTTTATTATCGCGCGTTATAAGGGTTCCGTTATTCTTCGTACTTCGATCGCTATTATTTTTACCCTTAAAGTTATTAATAAGAGTCTATAAAGACCGTATCGTTTTATTATTTATATTTATTTTAAGATTAATTAAATCGTTAAGGGTTTTAATAGAGGAAATATCGCGTGAAACCGACCTAAAGTATATATTAGGATTAATAAGTTAATTTTCCTTAATCGGGAACTTAAAGTATATACTAGGACGGGTACTATTATTCTTAGTAATCCGGAATATACGCGGTATACTAGGACGGTTATTTTTCGGTCGTTTCTACTCTCGACGTTTATCGAACTCGCTTTATAAATTTATTATTTAATTAATATTCGTTAATAGTCTACTTAATAGTCCCTTTTATTTACCGTCTTTATTTATAATATTTATTTTATATTTATATTTTCCTCGCCTTAGGCTACGGATCTCGTTTTCGGAATTATCTTTTATCGTTATTTCTATTACCCGATATTAGCCGTACGTTATAAATAGTATCGAGAAATAGAATAGGGGTTTATTTACTTTAAAATTTTACCGTCTTTATTAAAGATAGAAAGAATTATTAAGTTAATCCCTAGTTTACTAGTATAAACTTAAATATAGAGTCGTTATTCTCGTTATTAATAACTTCCTTAATTACTCCGCGGAGTTAGCGGTTCTTTAATAATTTAATTATAGATCTACTTCCTTAGTATTTAAACTAGATTTCTAATAATAACGAAATATTTAACCCTAAATCTTCGCTTAAATATTTAATAAATATTAATAGTATTATATTTAATATTACTTTTTTTAAATTTAACGGAGGGTCGGTTAACCTAATAATATTCGCGAGAGTAAACCTAGTTACTAAATTATTATACTTTACTCTAAGATTAACGTCTAATAGATTAGATCCTCGTACGGCCGGGTAATTCGTCTACCGCTTTAATATAACGGGTAATAATATAATATCTTTTATCCGTATTTAGTTTAATACCTCGCTAGGAGACGAGAAAAGTTATTATAATTAATTTAATTTACGTAACGATCTTTTACTAGTATTTTTTAATTACCGTCTTATATTATAAACGATACGTTATACTAAAGTAGTAAGGGTACTCTAAATACCGTTATTATTTAGATTATTAAAAAGTTTTAGAGTATTATCTTTATATTTTAAAGTTAAAATAGTAATAAACTCGTTTTTAATAGCCCTAGCTACGTGTTATTTAAAGTCCGTTAAAGAGTTCGATATTAATTATACTCTAATCTCTTCTTTTACTAGTTTCTAGTCTTTACCCTCCGTAGTAGTCTTTAAATAAAACTTTATTAAATTTTTAAAAATAAGGTTAAATTCGTTATTATTATAGTTTTCGTATTTACGTAGAGGTATCGTAGCCTTAACCTTAGTAGTATAGGGTAGGTAACGTAGTTTCTAGTTTTAATATATTATTTATAAATTTATAAGTAAGATCGTAATCGTAGTTTAACTATATGTTTTAATAATAACCGTAGGTTCTAGTAATAAGGCTCGTAGTTAATTAAAAATAATATTTATATATAAGAATCGCTCGCGGTCGGTATTTATATTTACTTTACTCGGTTCGATCTCTTTATTTAATAATTATAACTACCGTACCCTTTATATATAAAGGCTAGTAGGAAGAGCGGTCGATTATATATATATAATAACTTATTAATTATATATAGTGCGTTCTATAGTTAAGGTATTATTCGTAATTAATAAATTCGTTAAAATAGAAGGGAAAGTGAGATTAGACCGCCCTATTATTTATTAAAGAAAAGTAGATATAATATATTACTTTCTAGGTTATATATAAGGGGTACTATTCCGAAATAACGCGGTATATATAATATTCTTATTATAGTTCTAATATTTTTTATATAAATAACTCGTACCTAATTAAGGTAAATAAACTATTAAGAGCGTTTTATCTATTACGATTACTCCTTTATAAAGGGGTTAATAAAGAAGTTTTTAATAAACTATAAAATCTATTAACTTATAATTTTATTTTATAATAATAGGTACTCGCTAGTTCTTTAAACCCCCGAAGATTTATTAAATCTTCTACCTTTATTTATACTTAATATAATAAATCAAATAACTTTAGACTTAATATAATATTTAGTTTTATATTCTCGTTAGATCCCTAATTATATATATTACCGTTACCGATATTAAAGGTTATTACGTATCCTATACTACGGCCTCTTCTTTAATTATATATATCGTCGATAATAGGAGTCGCTAGATTCTTTATATTAACGCTAGATCCCGAAGTAATCGGGTCCTAAATATTATAAACTTCCGTAGTATCCTAATTATTATCGAATCCCTTAGTATTTCTAGTTCCTTCTTTTATATATATAATATTACTAGGATCTTCCTCCGATTAGTTTATTATATATAAATCTTTATTTTAAAAATTATTATCCGAGTTTAAGTCGTAGTTATATCTAATAAAATTAAATACTAGGAGCTCCTCTTCGTATTTAATATAAATATTTCTTTCTATTAAAAGTCTTCGTAAATAATCGTAATAGAATCGTTTATACTTTTTCTTATATAATTAAATCCTTATTTAATTTATAATAATCGTTAAAGCGTCGCCTACGCGGGAAACCCCGGTAAAAAGATAAAGACTAAAGAATATAAAGCCTAGTTTCTCGGATCCTATTATATAGAGGATTACTATAGACTTTTCTTCGCCTTAATAATTATTAATAATTCCGGTATCTATATCCTTTAATCCTATAATAAACGCTAGCGCTCGTCTCGTAAAATTAATTTATACGAGATAATTTATAAGGATAAGGATATCTTTAACTTTAATTCCTTTTTAAATATAATATTAATAGAGTTTTATAATAAACTATAACTCCCGCTTATTTCAACCGGATTAGGAGAAGCCTACTTTATAATATTATCCGTCGGTATTAATCTAGATAAAGTTTATAAAGGTATTAAATAAATCCTTATATACTTCGGTAGTTATAACGGTATTAAAGTAATTAACCGGATCTACCGTAAAGGTAATAAAACTTCTATACTAAATTCTAAAGATAATATTAATAATATTTATAATAGTTTAATATTATTTTATTAAATCGTATTTAGGGTAGCCTAGGATTACTTAATATTTTTATATATTTTTATTTATCTATTTAGCGAAAGGATTATACTTTATATTTTACTCTTTAAGCGGTAGTTATTTATTATTTTTTAATAAATATATAATAGTTTTATATTATATTAAGGTAACGAAGAACTCCTTATTATCGACTTTATTAACTTTTTAGATAATAATATAATCGCCTTTAAAATTCTTCTTTTGGATTATATAACCCGAATTAATAAAAGTTATAATAATAATAACGACGTCCTTCGTAAGGATATTCTTTAAGAGTAACGATTCGAGTATTTTAAATATATAGTATTCCTCCTCGTTATCGAATATATCGTCGTTCTTAACTTTATAGAATATCTCGCGAAAGTATTTATAAAGTTTTTAGCGGTAGGTTATATTCCCGGCTTCGTCTAATTTACGTTTAATATTCTTTTTTATTATTTATTATAACTCCTTAACTTTCTAAAAGATTACGTTTTTAAATATAAGCCCCGCTCTACCCCCGTAGTCCTCGAAGTCTATACTATCTATTAAGATAATATCTTCGTTATTATAGTCGATAAAATTATTATTATTATAATCCGAGCCTTTTTATTTTTAGTTACTTTACGATTTATCGGGTTAAAGGCCGTTACTAGTTTATATTATATCGGTTTAAAGATCGCTCTCGCCTTATAACTCGCCGCCTTTAATAATTTTATTATCGTCTAGTTATACGCCTTTAAGGGTATTATTACCGCCTATAATAACGTTATTAATAAAAATAAAATTAATATTTAAATTAGGTCGACCGAGAAGGCCTACGATTTATAATAATAAAATACCGAAGCTCGTATTATAAAATTTATAACGACGGTTTATAATATTAAAAGATATCTCTTTAACTTTATTTATTATAGTTATTATAAACCGATTATATTAGTTTTAAAGGAGCGAAGAGCTAGGTTATTATCGTAAATTACTAGTATCGTAAATTATATATCGTTAATTCTCGTTTTAGACGACGGTTTATTCGGTTATAAATAAATAAAAGCGAACTATATATTTCTCTATAATTTTAATTCCTCTTTTATTAAGCCGAGTAAATTCGGTATTTAACTTCGTGATAAAAGAGTCTACCGCTTTATTTATTAGGCTTAAGATCTTTACTTTTTTACTAGCCGATATAAATAATATAATAGTAATTATATCGAGTTTTATTTTCCCGGTTCCTTATAATCCCTTTAAGAGTCCGAGGCTATTAGGTATATATAATAGGTATTTTAATATACCTATTTAAGATTTATTTAAATCGATATTTTATTATCCGAGTTTAGCCTTAAAATCTATTCTTTAAAGAATATTAATTACGGTCTAGGTACGTAAATCTTATCCGATAATAAATCGTTATTATCGAGGGTTATAGATATAATTTATATCTTCTTTATATACGGGATTTAATATCTTAATAGCGGCTAGTTTAAATTTATATAAGATATCGGATAAAAGAGGAACGACTTTAATTATTATCGACTTTATATCGAAATAGAACTTTTTAAACTCTTCGCGTAATATATTTTACGAGTTTATTAAATTAAAGACCGACTCTAATTTTAAATTACTTTAGTTATTCTTTTCGTACTTTTAAAAGTGGTTAAATATAATAATATAATCGAGCGAACTAGCGTAAGGAAAGGGTTTTAATAGGATAATTACTATTTATTCTTTAATAAGAAATTTAATTACGAAGTTATTTTCCGTTAAAAAGTAATATTTATAATTCGAGGGTAGGCGGAGGAGGATTATATAAATATAATTACCCCTTAATATAACTATTAGGGCGCGTAGTTAGTATTCCCGGAGCTAGGAATTCTTAATATCTTTTATCTCGTTCTCCTCCTAATAAATAATAGATATACCCTCGGTAATTTAATACTCGTTATTATTAATATATATTAAATTAAACGATAAATTAATCTTTGGACGATTTATTACTAGTATAATTTAATCTTTCTAAACTTTATATTTCGTATCGGCTAAATTATTAAATTAATAAATATATAATATATACTCGCTCGAGATTAAATATAAATAATATTTCGTTATATAAGATAAAAAATAAATCCGCCTCCGAGGTTAAAAAGAAAGTAGTAAACTTAATTATATTATTCTTTAATTTAATAAATACGTCGAGTAGTTAATTTTAAATATATTAAAAAACGTCTAAATTACCGGTTTTTTATAGGATTCCTTTAATCTACGCCTTCGCTAGGCGGAACGAAAATTCTATATATACTAGTTACTTTATAGTACGGTAGGTAATTACTCCGACCTCCCGTAATTTAATATAATAATCGAGGTATATTTACTCGATAAAGTTATTTTAGGCGGGCTTATTTATAAAAGCCCTAAGATATATATAAACTAACGGCTCGTTTTAAATATCGTTTATAATATTTAGCCGGAATATTTAAATATAAAGTAATTACTCTTCGCGAGAGTAATCGGGAGTAGGTCCTTCTTTATCGATAAAAGCCTTAATCTAAATATATATACTAGACGACTAGTTATTATTCTCGTTTATATAAATCTTATATATTATATAAGTACCTTCGTTCTTAAATTATTTAATAGGCTTACTTTAGCCTTCGAAGATAATTCTTACTTTATACGAAAGGTTCTTCTTCTTTATAGGCGTAGTATTATTATCGGCTCGTTCTTTAATAAAATTATCGGCTTTATCGCGCTCGATAATTTAAGGATTTATATATACGTCGCCGGTAGCTTTACCGGGGTTATTTTTATCTAGGCGAGTAACTACGGTTTATTATTTATTTAGTATAATAAATTAATAAAATATTACTACCTAAAGTATAAAGGGGTATAAAATAAATAGGAGTTTAAAAAAACGAAATTATAAGGTCCGTTAATTAAGATTCTTATTAATAATAATTATTTATTTATATAAAAAGTAATCTCTCTTTATATTACTACTCTTAGCTCGGCGATTATATAGGGAAATTAAATAAAAAGTAAAATAAATTATAAATAACTTAAGATATAAAGACCTTCGATATAGATTAAATTTAATAAGATAAGACTACGGAGTCTATTAATAGAATCTTAAAATAATAGTAATTATCTATTTACGAGGCTCGTGATTCCTCGTATATAATTATTCTTATTAATAGTAATTATATATAAATAAGGAGGTAGAAATATTATAATCGGTAGATAAAAGTATAAAGGTATTTATAATAATTAAAAATATATTAAACTCTTCGTAGCGTAGCCGCGTTTAAAGTTAAACGAGTAAAATAAAATATTAATTATAATAACCTACTTTTTATAACTAATTAATAATATTTATAAAAGGTAAGATTTATAATAGTAGAGTATTTATAGTTAGATATTTATATAGATTTTAAATAGATAATTTCTAAAAAGCTCGTACCGTTTTAAGGTAGGTAATTAATATAATATAAAGATATAAATTTTACGATAATAAACGTCCTAATAGGCGGGTATTTTAAACGTTAACTCGTTATATAATAAATATCTTAATATATATAAATACCGGTGTATTCGCCGGTTATTATTACCGAGGTATTTAAAAATAAAACGGTAAGAAGAGTAAAGTTAAAAAGTCCAGTTTTAAATAAATTAATATATCGAGGATTACGGTTTAGTTTCGCTACTACGATCTTATTTTATAAATTAACCCTCGATAAATAATCTTCGGTAGAGATAAAAATAAAAGAAATAATTATAACTATTTAATAACTTTATATTCGGGCTTTATATCTATAAACCGCCGAGTAAAATAAATTAATTAAACTATACCTTAAGGCGATTCGATATAAGGTACGACCTTTGCTAGTATTTATTATAAAAACCCCCGTTAATTTATAAATTAGTAACTCTTTATTTAAAGAATAATCTTTATCCTCTTATTCCTCCTTAATTAAATTTCCGGAAATAAATTTATTTTTATATTAATTCTTATCCGCGAGCTAAACGTTTATACCGGTAATACCGTTATCCTCGAAGGTTACTACGGTTATAAAGTACTTCTCGGCGCGTTTAGTTAAAGGAGCCTTAAGGTATTTAAATTTATAGTTATAAATATACTTCTCTTTAGCGGGAGTACCTTCGGTAATTATATTTTTATTAATAACGATAATATCTTTTATAACGATATTATTATTAACGTTTTTATTATTAATTAGATCGGGCTCGACGGTAGTAACTTTATATTTTATACCCGCCTTCTTCTTAAAAATAATAGTAGGGTTTACTCGCCGTTAATAAAAGCGTTAATATTAATACTTATTTTAATTATAAGAGTATACTTCTCGAGAATAACCTTAAATTTAATAGGTCCGGCTTATTTATAATTAATTATAATAGTAATATAAAGGATATTTATAAATAAAGTACCTACTCGATTATTAGAGCCGATATATCCTCTACGGTTAAAAATAAATATCCGTAGCCTTAATAACCCTTCTATTTAATCGTATATATTCTCGATATAATTATATAATTAAATTAAATAGAAAGCGAGTCGAGATAATTTACGAGTAAACTATATATTCCTTTTACGGATTAATAAATTAAGAATATTAATAATATAAAGGCCAAATCTTATTAGGAAGAGACGAAAGGTTTAGTTTAAATTTATCTTCGAGCTAGTTAAAAAGACTTTTACCTAATATATAGTACAGAAACCTTCGAGAAGCCGATTATTAATATTATTTATATTATATTATAAACTACTATTTATTATAGTTATAGATTAAATATTATCTATAGGCCCTTACGGTTTATCGTTATTATTAATCTTTAATACTTTCGCTTTCTTAGTAAGAGAGGGTTTTAGAGTTATATTACTCCCTTTTTTATTATTAATATAAATATATAGAATGTATATACGTCTCGGATCTTTTAATAATAACTCCTTCTATTTATTTTATTATAATAATTATTAATAGTTTTAATCCCGAGTATAATTAATAAATTAGATAATAGGGAAGATTAAATATATATAAATTAATAAAATTATAAATAAACTAAGCCGTTATTCTTTAATATCGGCGGAATATCTAGTAATAAATTATTCTAAAGATAAGGACTTAAAAAATCTAAATATTAAACCACTAAAATATTATTTATTTATTAACGTAAATCGGCTCGCGGCGGGTAACCTCCAAAGTTTTATTATATAATAAATCTAGATATTACCCGCGTATTTATTCGAAGAATCTACTCTTATTATTATACGGAAGACTATAAGTCGGTAGGAAATAAATTAAATATTACCTAATAATATATATTATATAAGAAAGTATATTTAATAAATATCGAACTCGTTTATTAAACGCCCTCTTTTCGATCTTTATTTCGGATATCCGATCTTACCTAATTATATTTATATATATAATATAATAACCATAAAGTAATAGTATTACCGCGGTAAATAAATATTATAGTATTACGTATATATAAGTATTATAGGCGGAATTTCGTAAACTCTAGTAGATTTAATAAATACCTACTATACTATAAAGTCTTTATTAATAATTATTTATATAAGAAACCGCGAGTCTTACCCTCTTTATCTCGGCGACTCCCGTAATTAATAAGACCAGCGACGTATACCTAGAAAGACGACGAGGTTATAGAAATAAATAATATAAAAAAAATTAATATAGAGTCTTTTACCGTCGATATAAAAAACGTCGATATAAATATAAAGATTACTATTTATTAAGCGCCCTCGAACCGGCCTAATTATAATAATTTAAAGTACGGTAAATAAAAGAAGTTATTAATTCTATCCTCTAATATCGGGCGTAAAGGTCTTTTATTTATATCCTTATATATTCGGGTAAAAATATTTACGGAAAGTAGTAATCGTCGCGTAGAGATAAATATTAAACCCGACGAGGTAAATATTAACTTTATAGAGTTTAATAAATATTTTTAGCTTATTAATAAAATAAAAGAAGTATATTATTTATTTCCGAGTATACACGATTATATACTCGCCTAATGGTTTTACGAGGAAAAAGTAACTAAAGGCGGTCGCGATAGGTTTTTCCGTAATATTCGACTCGAATTATTATATAACCTCTTTAATTATAAGAATATTAATAATTTAACCGAAATATAAGATAGTATTATATTTAGTATCGACGAAGATAAATAAATAAAATAGATATTTAATATTTAATTAAAGATCTAGGGGACCGAGTTAAAGAATTATAATATCCTATATCGAGATATTACTAAGGCCCTCCGATTTCTCTTAAAGTACTAGCCGTTTAAAGATAAAATAGTATTTAAACCCGTACGCTAATATAATAATAATAATAAGCGCGTATATACCGAGATATATATACCGGCGATTAATAATAGTAAATATAAAAGAAGTTTCTTAATAGAGTTATTATAGTACTACTATTTCTTTCTATAAATAAGATCTTATTTATACGATATAAAAGTAATCTAGTCGTATAATTAATTAATTTTACTATAAGGAATTTAAAGGTATAAATATAACGAGGTTAAAAGCGGCCGGGTTTAGTACTCCTAGGATTTCTACCTATTATACCTAATAACGGCGAATATATTAAATCCGACGTATAGTATAAATCTATATTAATTATACTTAATTATAAATATAATAGAAACTCTTACCTAAGATAATTTTAAAGTTCTAAATTTAAATTAACGATTAGAACCGTAGCGATTATAGATCTCCCTATTATATATATAGATTAAAAGATTTAATCCTATTATCCGATTATTATAGACTTTATAATAAATTATAAAGAGTAGGTTTTAATTATAAAAGTTAAAAGCGGCCGATAATATATAATTTATATAGTATTATTAAACGAATAAGGAAATCTTTAAAGTAAATAGCGCCTCCGAACCTACTCTTTTATTTAGTCCTAAATTCGGCGATAATACGAAGAAAATATCCTAGAGAATAATAATTAATAGGTATATCTAGTATATAATTTTACCTAGTTATATACTACGGTTAATATATATAGAGTTATACTAGTCGATATATTATATTAATTATTTAAAAGTATAATTAATTATCTCTTTAAATAAATTACTTTAGTTATTAAAGAGAGCGCGCCTACTACTAAGAAATTAAAGGGGGCGAAGGTAGGACTAAAGGATATACTAGAAATAATATAACTAGACGAAAGATTTCGTATTATTCTAATCTTCTATAACTTAAAGAATTATAAGTATTATAACGCCGTTATATAATAGATAGGTAAAGACCGAAGAGCGATTATATAATAACTAATATTAGTAATTACTCCGCTACTAACCGATTTATATAGAAGGGAACTCTATTATATACGGGTATTTATAAACTTTATATTAATTATTTAATACCGTTTATATAATAATAAGATACTAGGATATCTCTAAAATATACTCTACCGTTTTAATAAACTAAAGGATTATTTTCGCCGGTATAAACTAAATAACGGAGTAAATCTAAATAGTTATTTTAATATCCTAAAGCTCTACGTAATAATATATTACGTAAAGTAAATTCGAATATTCGGCGCTACGGATAATTATAATACCGAATATAGAGAAATAGTATATCGTTATTTAATTAAATCTTTCTTCGAGTTAACTAATAAACGAGAGGTCTTTTAAGAATAACTCGTCCGTTATATTTCCCGTTACCTACGAATACTAGTTATAAAGGATAATTTACTTTATTTTATAATAAGATTATTTATTTTAAAAATAATAACTCTTATAATTAAGGTATTAAAACTTAATCGCGGGATTCGATTATTTAGATTCTAATATAATTTAGAGCCTTAAGAAAGGAAGAGAGCTTTAAGAGTAGGATTTAATACCGTATATTAATACCCGCTATCCGTAATATAAAAGAAACTATATATCGAATATTCTTTAGAGGTATTAATTATTTATATATATTAACGCCGGTAGGAGGGGAGTAAAGAACCGATAATTATTAAAACTAAAAACGGGAGAGAAATTAATCCTATTTAAATCGATTTATATTTTATTTATTTTTATCCGTCCTTATAATATTAAAAGTTAAACGGGAAAAATTCGGAAGACCTAAAGAACCTAATTACGGACTATATAATATATAAAATTAATTAATAAAGTTAAGGAGAGTAGAGATATAACTACGTTTTAATATAAAAAATATAACCGGAGTTTTATATAGTTTCTCTTTATAACTAAAGTCCTATTTAACTCCGGTTTCTTTTAACGGTATCGGATATAAACCGTTAAAATATTAAAGGTAAATTATTCTAATATAATTATACCCTTATCGATTTTTTAAAGATCCGTAATAAAGGCTCTCCGTATAAGATTTATAATAGAATTATAGCCGGTAAATTTAGTTATTAAACGGAGGATACTCGGGGGGCGTTAGATTATCCCTATAACGAGGATTATAAAGAGCGTATATATTATACCAGTATATATAAATAAAACTATAAAAAGAGACGACGTATCTTATATTAATAATTATACCGATTAGGACTTATATAATTTAATCTACGACGAGGACTTTTTAATATAAGGGATACGAGTAAATAATTAAACCTATTATAATTATAGTAGGCGAAGGTAGATTATATAGTTAATATAGTATTTAAACTTATAATATACTACCTAACCTATAGATTACGCGCGAATAACTAAGATAATAAATATTATAGAATAAGCTACGGGGGTAAATTATAGTATATTTAATTATAAATAGTAAGAAATCGTTCTACTATAAAATATAAATTAATTAATCTTATATTAATTAGGGCTAGGACTCGGTCTTTTTTTTATTACCCGATTTTACCGCCGGAATAAATAAATAATAAAGTAATACCTCGATATTAACGGATATACGGAGGATTATTAAACGTAATATTTACGGTAACTAAAGACGGGCTAATTAAGAATAAGTTTAGGAGACTTTAATAATATAATATAATCGGCGAAGATTATAAAAACGAAACTAGGTATCGATAAGACCGTATATTCGTTAATCTTTATACGACTATAAAAATAATTAGAGGTTATAGGTTTTTTAGGTTAAAGATTAAATATAATAAATATAAGAGACTATTTACGACCTATTTTCGCCGGTATTTATAACGAGTTTATTTATATATTCGGCGATATTCTTAAATAATAGAAGGACCGGTACCTACTTTTCCTTATTTAAAGAAATAACTATAATAAAAGGAGGCGGGTAAAGATTAAATAACATTATATAAATACCTAAAAAGATTAGAGACTCTCGAGCGCCGAGTTATTAAAAGAATTAGATAATAAGCCGAACTCTACCTATATAAATAAAAATATTAATCGGATTAACTTTATCCGCTATATAATATTATATATTAAAAACGGTATAAACTAGAGTATAATCTATACGGTTTAGGATATTTAGAAGAGCGGTATATATACGGGGTTAACGAGTATAAACGACCTCGATCTTAAAAGATTTATATCCTTAATTAAGACCGACCTAGGTTACGATAATAAAAAGAACGCGATTATCTACGCCCGCCTTAATCTATTAAATATAATTATCTCTAACGAACGGGAATAAAGAGTAGCGCTAATAGAAATATATATTTAAGGTATTAAATGTTTTTCTTTTAATATCCGAGAGCTATTAATTAAATATTATATAATATATATAATAATAAACCCCCCCTTTAAAGGACCGAGATTTTTAACTAAAACTCGAGTAGCCTAGGCGGCGAGGCTCTCGATATATAATTAAGAAAGTATTAAATTTGAATTAAAAAAGGGTATTAATTATAATAATAAATCTAATAACTAAAAATAGCCGGCTTCTTTAGTATAGACCTCGAGAATTAATATTTATAACATTTAATAAATATTATTCATATTCGATAAACTAGGATTAGATCTCTAGGGTCTAATCCTATTAAGTCTAATTTCCTAAAAATAGGTAATTTCCCCCCTTTCCCCCGACCGCGTAAATTCTACTTTTATTAATAATTATTACTTTTTAATACCTTTTTTCCGCTTTATTTAATCCGATTAAAATAGTATATAAATTCGTAACTTATACCTTAATAATATACTGTTTAATAGGGTAAACTTATAATTTATAGTTAAGAGATATCTAATATTAATCCGGTTATTTTTTAGGATTATTATAAGGATAACGCGTCCTATAAGAATTTATAGCGGAATAATCGTTACTCTAACTCGGAATTAGAATATAATTATAATGATTCGGATTCTAGCGATAAAGAGAACGAGTAGCCTAGAAGTAATAAAAAATAAAATTACTCTAAAGCTTTCCTAGATAATAAATATATAAAGATAAAAGTAAATATCTCGAATTATATATAATCGAATCTAATTAATTTAATTATAGCTTAGAGTTATCGTAGGTAAATTATCTCGTAGAAGATTAAATAGAGGGAGGCTTTAACGGTAAAATTAATCTATATTCTATAATGACTTAATATTTATAAGGATTAATATAAATATAATCTTTACCTTTAAAGTAATACGAAACGCCGGATAGAAATAAAGTTTTATAAAATATATATTATTATCGTTCCTAATTACGAGAAGTTTTTAAAAGCGATCGTTTTAACTAGATATACCCGTAATCTAGGTAAGAGTAGAGAGCTTTAATTAAATAATAATCTTTAGTAGATTAATAATCGGATATAATATATATAAAAGATCGTAACTAAGAACTCGGGGTTTAAAATCGGAATTAAGTTTAATAAAATCGATAATCGGCCTACCCTAGCCGAAGTACGGAAAATTAAATTTATTTAAATAAATATTTTATATTAAAGCTAACTTAATATATAGTTATTTAACTTTTTTAAATAATAACGCGCCTATACTTTAACGATTATACGAATTATAATATTTACTATATATATATAAAATAGTTTATAGTAAAATATAATCTGCCTCGCCGCTAGATTATTATACTACTAAACTTTTATATATTTTAATATAAGATATACTCTAGTTTAATAGCGTAATTAATAAAAGTATAAATAGATAATAAAAAAAGTAAATAAGCGAACTCTATTCTAATAAAAGTATTTATTTATATAATATTTAAACTATCGAAAAACGGTTTTATTAACGAAGAGAATATAAAAAAATTCTTTAAACCCCTCTTTAATCTCTTAATTATATTTATTATTATAAGAATAATATATATTATCTCGGAGTACCTTATTAGAGAGTATAAAGTCGAGAAGTTTAAGGGGGAGAAGGTTTAAAATAGGTATTTATATTCTTTTTTATTACCGATAAACGTATTATAATTAATTAATAAAAGTCCGTATTAAACTAGTAGGGAAGAATATAAAGGGTATAAATAAATCTCGATGATAAAAAATATAAAATTTATATTCGTAAAGTATTATTAAAGGGAGTAAAGGACACTATTAAAAACGTAGAAAAATTCGACTTTAATAACGATACGGTTATAATAGACCTCGGTAGTCGTTAGATATATAATCTACCCTTCGTTAATAATTTAAATAACGACGAATAAATTAACCTTTTAGATAATAAACTCTAAGGTAATCTTTTTATATTAATTAATAATATAAAAAGTATATAAATTAATACGCGTAAGGCGATAACCCTAAAATTAATTAATTAAGTATTTATAATTTATCCCCTCGTAACCTATATATTTTAATATCTCTAACCTTTACTACTACCCGAACGCCGGTATTAAATTCTTAATATATAAATTTAATAAAGCGTAACTATTTTAGACCTAGTTAATTTATTATTTATAATAAAATATCGCCCCCGACTCGCTTTTATTTTTACTACGGAATCTTAAATAAACCTCCGCTAGAATAAAAGAACCCGATAACAATATAAGGGTTAAAGCGTAGAGTGGTTTATATAAAGTTTTTATCCTTAAAGGGAAATATACCCTTAATATTATATAAAGAGAAAAATAACTAGAAGATTAAATTACCTTTAAATTATAGAGGTTTAAGGAATTCTAGGCCGTCTTTATACCGGAAGAACTTAATCGGGTTTAATATAAAAGAAATAATATTAACTCGATTATATCGAGTAATAATAAAAATAAATATAAGGCTTATATTAAATAACTAGGGAAGAGATTATAAATAATAATAAAGTTTAAAAAGAATGAAATTAGGGAAGAATAAAGGTAACGATATAATTCACGTAAAGTTTAATAAATAATAATATATTAGTTAAATAATATAATAAGGAAGTCGGAAAGAGGTAAATAATAATTATATATCGAATAGGATTAATAATTATTTATAAAATTTTAATAAACGTATATTTAGTACTAAACGCGTAAATTTATATAATATTAATAATAGTAGCGGTAGCGGTAAAGACGGTGATTTAGGTTACGGCGGAGAAGTCGCTAAAGATTAATAAGACGATAAAAATAAAGAAACTATTAAAGTCGATAAAATTATAAATAATAATATAAATAAATAGGACGATAATATAAACTTATATATTTAATAAACATATTATCTTAATAGCGATATATACGCTTATTAAATACGATTTATTAATAGTAACTTACGCGTTTAATAAATATAATACTCCGACTACGATATAATCGCCCGATATAATTCGCGCGTATTCGTATTTAATATAACCGTATAAGATAATAAATAGTAACTATTAATAGGAAAAGGCTACTTTTAGTAACTCTTAATAAAAATAAGTATTAAAATAATCTCTAGGGCTAGTATATAAGTTAAATAAATCTAAATATATTTTACGTATTTTTCGGTAGAATACTAGCTCCCCGCTTTACCGATATAGTAACTAGGGTAATTTAGATAAATTAAATAACTTTTAATAAATTTATAAATAATTATATATATCCCGAACTAAATATTTATTTATATACGCGTAGTTTATAGTTATTTAATAGAATCTACGATTTAAAAGAGATAATTAAATTTAAAGTAATATTTATTAATGTTATAATCTCGGGTATAGGATAAATATTCGCGAGTAAACTATATAGAAATATATAAAACCGTTAAAGGTCGACTAATTAGGCGGTTATTTTATTTATATATATATTTATTAAAGATATTTAGTTAATAAATATACTATATTAACTCTTTATTATTTATAGTTAATTAAATATAACCTAGTAATTTAATTATAGGCTCGAAGCGGCTAAAATTTAATTATAATACGAATTATAATAGTTTTTAATTATTATATTTTTTATTACGAGTATATATATATTTAATAATTAATTATTTAAGAGGTTTTATAGACGTATCTATATCGATCGGCGCTCGATCTAAAGAAAGTATTTAAAACTTCGAGTAATAATTATAATAATTATAGAGGCGTTTATAGAAATATTTATAATAATACTAGTAATAATTATTTAAGAGGAGCCTATAAACGTAACTATAAATATAATTATCAAATATATTTATATACGATATATAGTCCTTATCTAGTATAATTAGAAGATACTTATATAAGAGATTTATATTTCTCGGTAATTAATAATTAAAGCTTTAGTTTTTTATAAATTATTATCATAATCGAAATTTTCTCTAGAGATAATAGGGGGTTTTCTAGGGAAAAATTAATTAAATCGATTACGTATAATTTAATAAATACTTTCGAATTCGAAAAACTTCCTAGAATAAATTATTTAATTATTTTTATACTCTACTAAAGCGCCTATTTATTAATATTATTATTAATTTAGATTTACGAAATAAAATTTTATAATTTTTCTTTAAATTTAAATAATTAAATTAAATAAAGAGATATTTACTCTCGATAAAAATCTCTAGATTATAATAATATCTTTAGAGAAAGATAAATATCTTTTATTAAAGAGTATAATAGATTTAAGACCTATAAAACCCTCGATAAAAATACGATACTCTTTAGTATTCGTAATAGTTAACTATTTAATTAGTAAATTATTAATTTAGTAATTTAATTCGCCCTTTTTCCCCTTAATAATTAATTAGTTTAGGGTCTTAACTAGTTTAGTTATAAATATTTAAACTATAAACTATTAATTAAAACTAGTAATTTATTAGTTTTAATTAGTTTTATAAAATTAAAGAAGACCTCTTTTTACGGGGAGATAGAGGAAAAACTAACTACTTAATTAAATAAAGCGCGGCCGGAATAAATCTAGCGCTAGAGTTTTCTCTATTAAAATCTTTAAAGATCTCGAATTTTACCCTCTATAATCTTTAATTATTTTATATTAATATAATTTATAAACGATTTATAAATTTTATAAATTTTATATAAATTATTTTAATTATTAATTTAATTAACGTAAAATTACTAAAAACTAGTATTAATAATTAATAATTAGTTTAATTATATAATTAAACTAATTATATTAAAAATTAACGTAGTTAGTTAGTTTAGAGTTAAAAATCGAATTAATTAATTATTACGAATACTAATACTCTTAAAAGGGCTTCGAGAAAACTTTTAAAAATAATAAGTCTTTTAATATTAAATCTATACTAGACTCCGTTACGAGGGATGTTTATTAAAGAGAGTAAATAACTACGTAATCTTATAGGTATTTTTAACTACTATTATTATAAAGTTACTAGCGCGATATTATTCTCTACTAATAATAAATATATTATTATATTTTATAACCTCTTTATATACTTTAATAAAATTCGATTCGGGATAAAATATAATCTTAAAGTTAATCTTTATACTTCGAAATTTAGGTTAGTTATAGTTTTTTATATATATTTAAATAGAGATATAAATATATTATAATAATTTAGTATTTAAGAAGACTCTTGAAGTAGAGGCTCTAATAACGAAGTAATTATTATTTATATAAACGAAGGTAATATATAATATACGTTTCCCCTATATTTATTTTATTCGTTAACGTATAATAGTTTTATTTATTTTAGATAGTTTATAAGGTCTCCGCCCCGCCTTAAAAAGCGTAAAATTATTTACTCCGTCGATATTATTTATTATAGTAAATCTGCTCCTGAGGGTAAGATCTTCCCGTTATTAAAAAAGAGGATTCTTCGGTTAGAGAATAAAAGAGAAGAATATATAAGTATTAAAAATAGGTGGAATATATTATAAGTAGGAAAAAACTTTATAATTTAATTAATTATATTATTAACGGGAATATAATATAAGCGATACTACTTTATATATATTTTATTAATATATATAATGAACTTTTATATTATCGTTATCTTTTCTAATAATTTATATTTTATGGAGCGAAGACTAGTTTACTACGTAAGATTTAATATAAACGTCTTTTAGTAAGAGCTGAAAAAAAATATTTAATTAACGGCGGTACTTTGTTATTTGATATTCTCGAACGAATTATAGTTTATAGGCCCCGTGAATTACGCTACTATACATTAATTTACTAGACTTTAAACTATTTTAATTTCTATGTTATAAACGTTATTAAGGTTATATCTCGATTATTAAGGTTAATTTTAATAACTCTCGTCGACCGGTCCCCCCCGTTAGTATAAGGTAAATCGCTCTTTAAATAAAATACGAAATTACGGGTCGCTTAAATTATGGGTATTTTAATATTTAATTTCGCGGAACGATTTACCCGGTTAATATAAATATAAAGGAAAGCGTTATTTTAATAAACTCTAGAGTAGAGGATCTAGGAAATTATAAATAGTAACGATTTTACGGCCTAATTATTAATTTAGCTTCTATCGACTCTAGCCGGTTATATTATTAAATTAATATAAATATATAATAAATCGCTCCTCGGGTATATTTCGAGTAGGAGAACTTTTATGTTTATAAATAACTCCGAAGTTATTACTCGAACGGATAAATAAATATTAAGGAGTACTAAGGAAGTCGGTTTAAAGTAAAGTAGAGATTATTTATTTATTTATACTACGACTCGTTAGTATATCCTAGTTATTTTTACGGTACTAAAATTATTATTTATTTTAAGAATCTACTAGATAATCGAGTAAATCTAGTAGTGTCTCATTCGACGAAGATTCTTTATGATTATTAGATATACTAGATTTTTACTCTAAACTAGGAGTAAATTAAGAGACGAACCTTCTATATTATAATACGTCTTTATATAAATATTATAAGGGATATTTATAGGCGAGGCTTTCTTATTTATTATTAATATTATTAATAATATTAAATTCTTTATCTAAAAGAACGTTAAAATAAGGGAGTTATTTACGGGGGCCTAAATATATTTAAATATATCGTCGTTCGAAGACCTCTAGATAGACGCGTTTTTCGTAGCGTAGTTTTTAGGTTTATTAAATTATTTTTAATATAAATTATAGAACGTCCAATCGAGGGTAAAGGCGAATTCTTTATAAATATAAAAACTTTTATCCTTAATATATCTTCGAAGGTATTAATGTCTAGAAGAGGATTTTTTATATTTGAAAATTAAATAAAGATAGTTTTTATTTATTATTTTATCTAAGTCTTTAGAATCGGACTTTAGTTCTACGACGCGTAACTAAAATAATCGAACCTTAAATTATAATATTTGGATTTAACTCTTTATGATTTTAAAATATTCTATTATAGTCTCTTATATTAGTAATTAGGTAATCCGTATTCTCTTCCGCCGCCGTTAACGTTATAGTAGTTTATTATTATCTCGATATTATATATCTTCGTTTAGAAGAGCTGAACCTCGTCGCCGCTTTAAAAGAATATTTATTAAATACTATCCCCCGTTACCCGTTACTCGTTTCGAGGACGAAGTATTATTTATATTTCTAATAATTCTACTAGTAGTCCTATTACTCTTAATAACTTTATTATATAAATTTATTTATATTTAAATTTATTTCCTAGAGTATAAATTAAAATATCTTAAGTTACGCCGACTAAAGCTTTATAATATATATAATATTTCGTAATATTAGTATCCCTTTCTAGTTCTCCGGCGATACTTTATAATAAATTTAACTTAAAAATAAAAGTATACTACTTTTCCCCGATAAAGTATTTATTCTTAGGCGGTAGGAGCTAATTAGTATATAAAGGTATAAATTTCTTAAGAGTATAAAAAGTCTTACGCTAGAAGAACGAGGAGTACGATTTATATAAATTAAAACTCCTATTTTCTAAGTTAACTTTTAATAAGGTTTATATAGGACGATAATATATAACTACTAAAAAACTTAGAAATATAATAAGAGGAAGAGACTTTTATTTAAATTATAAATAATATTTCTAGCTAAATATAATTCTGTTAATATATAAATTTTATAAGGTTAATAATTAATCCGACTCTTTAACTCTCTTTTTATTAAAAAATAACGACGCCCTCGGAGTTAACTCGGAATCGTTACCTTAAATATTATTAATATAAAGAATTCTAGTCTTTATCTACTAGGGGAGTAAATATAAGGCTCGATTTATTATTTAAAATTATAAGTTTTAACCTATATAAGGAAAGTGGCGAGATAATTAATCGAGAAGAAAATAAAACTAAATCGATTTAACGGAGGCTAGTAACGAGGGAGTATTAATAACGAAATATTATTTATATTATATATTTTAGTAGTTATTTTAAAGAGTTAATATAAAGAAGAAAATACTATTTAAAGTCGGAAATAATAACTAGTATAAGAATCGAGTTCGATAATACAATTAAAGAGAAAGTATAATATCTATTTTAAAACTAATTATAATAAAGATTCGGTAGAGGAAATAAATTACCTTATTAATTATAAATTAATAAAGATAGTAATCCTTATTATTTTTAAAACTAGTATCTTTATTAATATTAATAACGAGGTTATTTAGTTTATAAATATTTATAATTTAATATAAATAATACTAGTAGAGAGAAATATTACTAATTTATCTAAAACTATTAACGCGATATAATAATATTTATCTTTATATTCTTAATATCGCTAATTATATATACTCTTTATTACTAGGTTTAATTTAGTTATATTATATATTTTTAAAGAAATAAACGTAATATATAAAATTAATTTCTATTATTTTAGAAGTAGGAATTACGGAGTTAACGAAAATAATAAAAACGGGGGGTACTATAAAAATTATTAATATTATTAAATTAGTTATTAATATTATTATATAAGCGGAGTCGATTAAATTAAAAATCTTTATTAATAAATAAATTACTAAAATAAAGGCGCTAACTATTAGAGATATATAATTTATTAATATAATAGTTAGGGTTAAGATATAGATTATTATTATATTAAAAAAAGTATATACTTTTATCTAGGTTTTATATTAAGAGAGTCTCCGAATAATACTATTTATAATATTTTTATAATACTAGTTTTACTTTTTAATAACACGTAATTTATTTTTATAAAATACTAGTCTCTCAGTATCTCCTAGAGATATTTTTTATAAATATCGGCTTTTAACTCGTTAGGCTAGTTAGATATAATTTAATATTATTAATTATATTAATAATCTTTACCCTATATTTTATAATAGGTATTAAGAATATAGACTAGATACTTTATTATTTTAAAATATAAAAATAATTACTTTATCTTTAATAAATTTATTTTTGAAATACTTTCCTAGGAAATTCTTATAAATCTTTAGAAAGTTTTATTAATATATAGTTTCTTCCTCCTCTTTCTCTTTACGAGTTTTAATATTTACCCTTTCTTTTAAAATTAATTAAATTTATTTAATCTTTTTATCCGGATAGAACCCTATAATTTATTTATTTAATTTAATATTATAGAAGTCTATAACTTATTAATAAACTACGAGGCTCCGTTATTTATTTATTTTTATTTTCGCTATAAAGTTATAGATCTTTAATATTAATTCTTAATTTAATATAATTATCTTTCCGTCGCTTTTATCCTATAGTTTCTTTTATTCCTTATTAATATTAGTTTCGTACTCTATTTTTAATACGAAAATCTTATCTCGAGTAATTTATTATTATCCCTCGAGATTCTAGAGTTATTATATATAAGGGTAGACTAGTTTTTTAAAGAACTCGTTAAATTATTTAATAATTTCATTATTTAACCCTTTATAAGACTTGTATTTATTAATATTAATATATTTAATATACGGAAAATAGTATATAAAAATAAAAATAAATTCTTATAAAGTTATTTATATAGGATCGTTTATTTCTTCTATAACTACTTTTATTTAAACGTGAATATCTTTATATTTAATATATTAATAAAGATAAATATTTAGAGTTAAGTACTCGACGAATTATAAAAAGAAATACCTTTATAGATCTTTAACCTCTAGTCTCGTAGCTTTAATAATATATTAATATAACTATAATAACCGCTATTTCTTTTCTACTATTACTTTATTATCTTTATATATAATTTTAAATACGGGTATTTACTTTTATTAATAACTATTTAAAATTTAGTTTATATAATTTATTAAGTTCCGCGATATATATATATACTCGGATAAAATAAGTTTTAACTCTAAAGTAATAATTAAAATTAATAAATCGATTATAATTTTATCAAGCGAGGTTATAATTTTAATTTATTAATATAATTTCACTTTTATTTTATTAGTAATAGTATTTCTAATTACCGTCTCTTATTTAATAACTACGAGTGTTATTTAATGAAATAGTTTAACTTTCTTTTTTAATTATTTAATAATATTTAAAAGATTTTTCTTTTATTTTTCTACCCTAACTTTTACGAGCCTATTTAAATTCATTAAAACTAGTAGTAATTTATTAATAACTCTTAAGTTTAATAGATTAAATTCCTTTTATAAATAACTAAAGTTAAAGTATTCTTATTAATTATTTAGTATATTATATTAACTCTCCTTTAGAAATCGTTCTAGAATATAGTCTTCTATATTTCCGTAATCTTTTTATATATAACTTCGAAAGGTTTATATAACTCTTAATAGACTTATTTATTTTAATCTAAACTAAATTTAAGGTCCGGTATATTAATAGAAATTATACTCGTCTCTTTTTTACTCTTTTTATCTTTTATAGAATTATTAGTATTATTTATATTAACCTCGGAAATAGTATAAATTCGAGCCTCCGACCTTTCGAGGAGAGTAATATTTGAATACTAAAACTATATTAATAATTAATATACTTCCGTAGGTAGCGCTAGCTATTATATATACTATTAATATTAAGTAGGTTACTAGTATAATTTATTATAATCTAGTATAGGATAATTATTAAAGTTTTAGATTAAATTATTTTATTTTAATAATAATTCTATAGTCTCTTTAAAGAGGTTTTACTACGATAATAGTAATAAATAACTCTACTATTACTAAATAGAGTATTATAATAAAGAATTAAAATTCTTTATTTATTAATAATATTATATTCTTAAATAAATTTATAAATATTTTTTATTTAAGCTAGTTTATTCCTCAAAACTTTATTATTAGAAATTAAAATATATTTTTATAAATCTCGAATTTATATTACCTTTTTAATATTATTAATTTAATTAATCTATCGACTTTTACTCTAATGAATTTAATTAGGGAAAATATTAATTTCGATTAAAAGTCTACTCTTATAGGCTTTTAAAGTTCTTATATAAAAGAGAATAATACTATTATAATAACTGTAAATATTATAGTATATTATTAAAATTCTAATTTCTTCTTTTTAAGAGTTTAGTTTTTTAATATTTATTTTTACTTTCTTTTTTATCTTATTTATTCTCTTCGCTATATTTTAGGGTTTAGTATATTACTATTAATCTTTATAATACCTAAATATACTAACGATAATAGGGTAAATAAAATTATATTAAAGTTTAATTATTAAACGTAGTAAAATAAACCTAAATAAAGGTTAAGATTTAGTAATATAAATAATATATAATCGTTATCCTTAATTCATAGTAGAGGTAGTATAGTATTATAATAAATTTAATAAATAAAGTTTAAAGATTTAAAAGATAAAGTTTAAATTAATATTTTAATAATATTAGATAAAGAGTAAAACTTATAAATAAACATTATTAAATATTTAATAATCTAACCGAAGTTTAGTTATATATATTAATTCGAAGAAATAAATAAAAATAAAATAGAGATTACTTTTTAACTTTAGAAATCAACTTCTAATTCTCTCTTTATTTAAAAATAACGACGCCCTCGGAGTTAATTAATATTTAATAAATATAAAGTTATAATAGGTTAGTAATTAACGAGCCGAAAATAAAAGTTAAAAATATATATTCCGAATATTAAGCGTAGTTTAGATTAAGAGAGTATTATAAATCTTTTATTAATTCTATTTAATATTATCTTTATTCTTTCTATAACTAGTAGTATAATTCCTTATATTAATAGAATAAACTATATTTCTATTATAATAACGGGTTCTCTTTTATAATATAATAATAAATCGTTAATACTATACCTCTTTTCTTTTCCGTTACTATATAATATATAGGGTTAATCTCGTTAATAATTTTAATCCTAGTTATTTCTAATTTAACTTCCGCCTATATTCGTTTTTTTAATATAATTCTAGACGAGAACTAGATCTCTTAATAATAAGATTCACTATTTACGTAAATTCTTTCTATATTTATAATACGTATATAAAATTACCTTAGTAAATAAAAATTTATTATCCTCTCGTAAAGCGGTGAAGATTTAATATTAATATTATAATAACTCTTCTTTAGTTTTATTAAACACGGGGAGAGGTACTAAATTAATATCGAAATAATATAATTAAAACTCGAATCCTAGTATTAATTAACTTAATTAATAGTTATAAACTTCTACTCCTTTAGTATTTATCTTTAATATTCTTTTATATATAGTAAAGAATTATCCTACATTCGTCTACCTATCGAGATATTTCTTATTTATTAAAATTATTATTTCTTAAACTTCTCTCTTTAGTAATTTTATCGAAAAAGAATAATTAATAAGGCCGGTAAAATAATTTACTTTATATTATATAAATATATTTCTTATATCGTTATTAACGAAATAGGATCCGTTATTTAAATATATACTCTTTAATTATCCGAAGACTAGGGAAATATAATTCTCGAATATATTAATAATTTTAATAATTATATATTTCACGTATAATTTTACCTAGGCGAATCTCGTAAAGTAATTTATTATTAATAAAATATATATTACGCCCGTAATTAAATATAGAGAGTTTATCGGGCCGATCTAATCTATCCCTAGTATAAATAATAAAGCGAAATATTATATTATTTAAATATTAATTTTAATTAATTTCTTCGTCTTTAACTAGTAGGAGTAGTAATTCTATATTTATATATATATATCTTTAATTCTCGTAGGCTAGTAGGCCCTTTTTATAAGAAAATCTAATATTAGGGCTACTACGTAGTATTTATAATTTTCGTATACTATATATAGGATTCTAGGTATTTCCGCTTTTATAAAATAAATACTTTCGGCGCTAGTACTCTCGTAGTAGCGGAGGATCTAGGATTCGTAGAGTTTTAGTAGTTTATAATATTTTACTATTTATTATAAAAATCTCTATTAATTCTTTAATAATTTTATTTAGTTCAATATTACTTTTTTATTCTATATATAATTAATAAGCTAGTAATATATTAGCGAAATTATATACTTTTTTATTTAATTCTTTATTTATTTACGAATTTACCTTAACCTAGAGTATTATTTAAAATCGGTTAATTATAAAGTTATTATAATTATATAATCCTAATTTTATACTCTATTAATAGATATTAATCGAGTTAGTATTCGGTTAAAGTAGTTAATAATTTTGATATATTAATCTTACGAAGGCCTATAGATTAATTAAAAGTTATATTCTTTTAATTAGTTTATTTAATTTAATATACTACCTTTCTCCGTCTAGCCTTTAATGAAAATTGATATTTAGTATATTATAATTACTATAGATTTTAATTAAATATTTAGACTCGATAACGAGCTACCTAATTTTAACTAGATATTTAATAATAACTAGATATTCTCTTTCCGGATTAATATACCGAGACTCCGTATCGTTAAGTTTAAAAAATAAAAATATAATAATTCGTTCGTTAAATAGGAATTTCGAGGAAGTTTCTATACCGACCGGTTAATTTTATAATTAGAAAAGATATCCGTTAATGATTTCCTAGCTAGGATTAATTACTAGATAAAACTATAGATCCGGATCTACTTCTATTATAACGTTAGATATTATTATTTCTTTAATTATATCGAAGGATTCTTATTAATTATTACCCTAATTAAATATAACTTTCTCGATATATTTATATTAAATTATTAGTTTCTTAGGCCTAGGTTTACGAATTAATACTTTTAGAAAATCCTTATCGTATACTTCGACTTTATTATTATATACTTTTTTGATTCTTAACTCTATTAATATAAATTTAAAATAAATCTTCTTTATTTCTAAAATATATATTACTCGTTTAGGGATAAAGATTCTTAGGAAAAGTATAAACTAGAGAAAAATATCTAATTCCGCTCGGTTTACTAGCGTAGGTTATATTTGAATCTTTTTATAGTATTTAATAGATAGTTATAAACCTACGGTACTCCCTTAAAATCCTAGTAACTCTAGGTTATTTACGAATACGAAAGTTTTATACCCGGATAAATAGATAGAGCTAAATACGACTCGGGGAAAATAATCCTTATATAAAAATTTAAATAAAATATCGAATCCTATAACTATTACGGTATAATTATCTATAAATACTTATAATATATATTTTTCATAATTTTTAATAAAGGTTAATATATATTTTACCCCTTCGTCGTTAAATAGTAAAAATCTAAATATTAAATTAATAAATTAAATATATATATAATAGCTATCCTTTAGCCCTTATTCTATTCTTAGATATATTTATTAATTATTTAAAACGATGAATTTTATTTTATTAATATCCTCGATCTTTATTAAAATCGCTTAATAGTTATTTAATATATCGGAATTAAAGAAAGCCCGGAATAGTAGTTTAATTAAAGTATCGATTATCTTTTCTAGGTAATATATAAAATAACTAGATTTAATTATAAATAAATTAACGAGGATAAAATTATATATAACTCGAAATAAAGACGAGTTCTTTTTCTTTAAAGGAAATTTAGTCCGATAATTCTAAAAGCTACTCCTTTATATAATAATATTTATATTTTCTAGTTTAGAGAAGATCCGGTTAATAAATTCTAACTTTATTAAAATATAGTAGGTGAGACTAGTTTTAACTAATTCAATATATATCTTTAATCGATAAAGTACTCGATTAAATTAATAAATTAAATATTTTTAACGAATTTCGCGAAATACTCTTTCTAAATATAAAGTATCTATTTATTTATAATAATTTTCTCGGGGGTATCCGTAATCGAATTAATAATAAAATTACTTTTTTAGAATTATATTTCGATAGTATTTATTAGGTTTAAGTTAAGCGGTCCTTATATAAATTTATATTATATTAAGAAATTATTACCCTTCCTAAATAAATACTTTAATACTAGTATTACGGTTTTTATAATTAAAGTTATTAAGACCGCGGGCTTAAGATCGATAAAAGGAGTTCGATATATTCTATAATATACGAGTATTACGGCGGTTAAATAGGTATCTATTATTCTAGATAATTAAATCGTAGTTATTATTATAAATTAATCTATTAATATAATATTAAAATTAGTCGAGCCTTAACTCCCCCCTAAAAGGGGATTTAAATTATAGTATTTTCCTATTTATTTAATAATTACTAGTAAATATAGTGCGCGTTATTATACTCTTTATTTTTAAACTCTACTATAGATAAGCCTATTTCTATAATAATTAATTAAACTAGAATTTCTCTCTCCTTTAAACTATCTCCGGTAATTGTAACTTTCTTTAAATTATAATAAGAATTATAATATACTCTTTCTATCCACGTAAAACTAAGTAGTAAATTATAAATTTTAATTTATATAATTTATACTTCAATAACTACCTCGATATCTTCGATATTTATTAATAATAGGATATAATTAGTAAAAGTATCTAATTTATTTATAATAAGGCTAACCCTAAAGAATCCGTCGATATATATCTCGGGTCGTAGGTTTATAAAGTTAATTTTCTTTTAATTAATTAACTTTATTAAGGAACCCTTATTAAATAAAATTCTCGATATTTTTAGCGAGTATATTTTAAATATAATTATTACGGGCTTAATATACTTATTATCTTTATAAACTTAAATAATAATTAGTAGAGGTATTATTACCGAGGTTATTATAATAATTCTATTTAATTCTACTCCTATAGTTAATAGATTTATTTTTATAATTTTTTATACCTAATAACGTAGTATAGCCCGCTCTATACTATATATAAACTCTTTAATTATATAGTTTAAACGATTTAATAACTATTTAGAACTAAATTATACGAGAAGATCTATAATTCAAGTAATATTAAATCGTTACTAGTTTATTATTTCTTAGATAGCGTCGGTTAATTTTAACTCTTTAATAATTATTAGTTCCTAAACTTTACTTATCTTTATTATTTTTATTTAAAATAGTCCTCGATTCCCCTAGATTTATTATAAAGGTTAATATTATAAATTTAAATTAAATATTATTAGAGATTCTTCTAGATCTTCCTCTATATCGTCGATATTTAAGAGGTTTCCGATTTAATTCTAGTTATTATAGACTTTTATATAGTCTAGAATATTCTAGGGTAAAGAAGAAAGGTTATAATTTAAAACTCCCTTCTTTAATATTATTTTCTTAATAATAATAGAATATTATAAGATTTATTCCTTTAAACCGGGGCCCTCCGGTATTATTTTTATAATTATTATAATATTCGCGCTATTATTTAGAATAAAGTATTATACTAGCGTAGGAGGTTAATCTCTTTAATATTATTTTTATAACTCGTTATCTTCCTTCTCTTTATAACTATAACTTTAATCGTAGTTATATTTATAAAGAAAAATATTTACTATAATCTCTAATAATAAATCTAGGTATCGGCTCGTATAATAACTAAATTAATTATATTTAAAATATTTTATTAAATTTATATTTTTAAAATAATCTTAGGTAAGTTTTTTAGAGTATTTCTATTTTTATAATTAATTTAGCGGTCGTAATTTTTAAGTTTTAATATTTATATTAATATTCCTAAAATTATATAGGATTTTAGGAAAGTTTATTATATATTAATTAAAACTTAATATAGTAACTTCTTATTAGTAAATAAAGATATTAATATTAATATATTAAATAGTATTATCTTTATTAAATCCTTATACCCTAGATTAAATAGGGTTAACTTCTCGACTTCGTTATATACTACTTTAATAAGACGTTATATAATAGCGAATAAATAATTATAATCTTTATTATATTTAAATAAAACTCTCTTTTACTTTACTACGTCGTTTATATTTTTAAATATAACTATATTTACGTTAATATTATTAATAAATAATTTTATAATTAACTCGCCTACTTTCTTTAGGTATTTAGTTATATTCTTAATATTTAACTACTTTAGGTTATATAGTTTAACTCGGAGCTCGAATTTTTTAATTTATAAATTCTTAATAATAACTTTAAATACTAGTAGGAAAAGATCTTTAATATAAATCTAATTATTTTTAATCTCGGTATCGAGATTATTATACTAGCCTTATATAGTATCCGTAATATATTATTAAAAGAGGATACGTTACGTTTTATTTTAATAAATTTTAATAATCTCGTTATTTACTTCCGTATCCCCGGTGGATTTAAGTTTTTTAGTTTTATAGTTTTATTTATATATTTAATTAATATCCTTATTAAATTTATTTAAATCCTTTTTATTATTATATAGACTCTTAAAGTTTCGAATCTTTATCTAGTTTATTATAGATAGTAACGTCGATCTTAATAATAAAATTAACCTCGGTAAATTTAATAAAAAGAGTTTAGTTACTATTATAATAAATTTTAATATCGTAATAAATTTTAATAAATTAAATTTTATTATTATAATATTATTTAAAACTTTTATAATAACTAAAGGAGATTTAAAATTTATTAATAATAAAATATTTATAAAAGATATATTTTCTAAAAATACCTCGAGAGAATTTATAGTAAATAACTAAACTTTTTTATATTTAAAAGGGAATAAAGATTTAAGTTTTAATTTCTTTAATAATTTAACTTAATTTATTATAATACTTTTTAAGAAAAAAGGTACGAAACTAGATAATATATAATTATTAATAAATACTAGAATAAACGATAATTAATAAATAAGAAATAAAAATAATTAGTTATTAATATTTAATCCTTCGAGTCGTTTAATAGATTCTTTATTCTTTGAATCCTAATTATTATTATTATTACTTTATTAATTCCTTTTAATAATATAGAGTATAGGCCTTAATCCTTCGAGGTATATATATTTTTTATAATAGTTTCGGTTTCCTATTCTATTATTATTATTAAATGGTAAATTCTAGTTTAATCTTTATTTAAAAGATTTAGAAATATAATAAAAAAAAGACGTTAGTAAAATGAAAAATAACTCGATTATAATTTAAAGCGCTCGACGGGTACTTTAAGAATCTTAAATATAATATTTATTTATTAATTTAAAATACGCCCGAGGTATATAATTAAAAAGTCTAGAATTATTTAAATATATACCGAGTAAATTTAAAACCGCTATTAATAGGCGCTAAATTAAAAATATATTATTAATTTTAACCCCCCTTTATAATCTTTATTTATAGTTATAACCCTATTCTATTTATAGTTATAGTGTATTTTATTTATAGTTATAGTTTTATTATTATTATATTTTTATAATTATTATTATTATACCCCTAAATCTTTAGTATATATTTTAATATACGGCCTATATATTACTTCTATAAGGATTTCGCTTAAATCGATCGATTCCGGGGATTAAAATTTATTAGTATTAAAAATAATTCCGGGGGGTCGCTACCGTCGATAGGGGCGATTATAGAATTTTTAAAATTTTAAGTTTTAAATTATATAATCTGGCCTTTAGAGCGGCCTTTAAAGTACTAGTTTAATTTTAACTTTAGGTATATAACGAGCGCCTTTAAATACTTAAAGTTATTCGCGTATTAACTCTAGGCCACCGTCGAGCGCCTAAGGTTATCGCGTATTAACTCCGAGTCTACGCGGGGCCTTACGGGCGCCTAAAGTAGTATACGCCTAAATCCGAGCCCTTAAAGCCGGTTTTCGATTTATCGACGGAGATTTTTATTTAAGTTATAAATAATATTTCTAGTTAAGTATAATTTTATTAATATATAGGCTTTATAAAGTTAATAATAAATCCAACCCTTTATTACCCGAGTAACTACGATTATAAGCGAATTATTATTTACTAAATATCCTAGTATAATATTTAATAAAATTAGAAGTAGAGTAACGACCCGGGGTTTATCCCGTTCGTTATTTTTAATAATTAAAAACATAGATTACTTTCCCTCGCCCTATCTTAAATCGGAGTTAATTTAGTAAAGAAGATAATCTAATAAATAAATTAATACCTAGTATAAATTATATAATAAAATCGTATAACTAGGAGCTAGTCTACTAACCTACGACTATTTTATAAGATATAGAATAACGAAGTCTTATAAATATCCGAGTCTTTAGATTATAACTTTTATAACGAGTATATTAAATTATTTTATATATACTTTTAATCTTAATTTAAGATCGTTGAGCCCTCGCTCTAATAGTAGTAACGGGACGAGGTAGTTACTATATTCCGCTTTAAACGATTTTAATATACTTTTATTTATTCTTAAAGCCAAGACCTATAGATAAAAGTACTTTTTTATATTATTTTATCGGATATTACGGTCTTTAAGGTATAATATTTACCGTTCGTTAACCTTCTTTATATAGAATTCTAGGATTTTATTAATCCTTTAATTAGTCTCTCGTCATATTTTATAAATCTAATTATAAGAACGATATAAGTTATATTTAAAAATTAATAGTAATCGGTAACTAAACTCTATACTAAGGTAAATAAATTATAATAGATTATACGTAACGTATAACCGACGGATACTACGAGGATCTAGGTAGTCGTAGAAATATATAAATTAGGAGCTCTACTCTATATATAGTATAAACTCGAAGGGTAAACGACTCGTCCTCTAATTTTTTAAATATAATATTAATATTTATTTATAAACTACCTAAAGTTTATAAGGAAATCTAGGAGTTTAAATTAAATCTATATAATTATCCTCCTAGTACTCCTAACGAGCGGACTATCATTTACTATTATTTAGTTATTATAGTTATTTTTTATATTATATATTATAAACTCTTTATAGTTAGAGTAGTTAACGCTTAAAAGCGGAATTATTATAAATCTTTATATAGTATCTAAATATTTTATAAAATTTACGTTCTAGACTTCGCGTAATATACTAAAAAATAATAATAAAATATAATTCTTATTCTAGAAGTAATTAATATCGTATAGTATTTGAATATTTACGTACTATTTATATACGAATAATTTTAGTAGGAACGTACGGTATAAAGATTAAATTTCCGGCTTAATCTAACCTAACTACGATATTTAAATATTATATATAAAAGTTTAATAGATCTGGTAAATCCTTTTAAATCCGTTTATAGTACTCGCGTACCTCGTTTTCGAGTACTTTATATTTTTATCTAGTACTAAGAAGAGGTTAGTTATCCGGTTTATTTAAATCTTTTTTATATTACTACCCGAATCTTTATATCGAGGCCTTTTATAATTATCTCTTTATAACTTTTATAATTAATTAACCGATAATTAAAAGATTCTTTCCGTAAATATACGAGCCCCCTCCTATAATAGTTAAATTTAAATATTACGGGTACCGCGTAATATATAGAACCTAACCTAAAGTTATAGTATTTTTATACTTTTAGAATTTACTATCTTTTAAAAGGTCTTAAAATTTATTAATAAAAGTAAATAATTATTTTAACCTTTTTAAGCCGGGGATAAGATTATAATAATTATTACTATATAACCTACGCCTCTCGTATTATAAATACGCTTCGTAAAAGATCTAGCGAATATAAAAGTTAATCGGAGACGGTTATGAATAACTTTTTAGTTTAGGTAACCTTTATTATTTTCTAATTATATATAAAAGAAAGTATTTTACCTTATAAGATATTATTACCGGCTAGAATACGAGGGCGGTTATATTTTTTACTTATCCCGATATAATAAAAGATTAACTTAATATTATAAAAGGAATATTATTCGTTATTAATTACGAAATAAAAACCTAGTATCGTTATTAAAGATAAGTTAGTAGGTGGCCCGTTAATCTTAAAATAATTTAATATTATTATAACCTATAATCCGGCCGTTAGAATTATTTTTATATTTATTATATCTAGTATCTCTTCTTTATAGACCGGATAATTAATAACGACGGTATTTACTCGATTTATTCCTAGGAAAAGCCTTTGTACGGGCGTTACGGTTTCTGGCTCGATAACGGAATATAATAATTTTATAACGGATATCTAATTAATTAGCGTATTATCGTTATTATAGATATATACTAGATCTAGTATCTATACTCCTCCGAATACTTTTATAAAGGACTATATATTTAGTGTCTTACGTAGTTTAAGGTTATATCTTTAACGATTCTCGTTAATTATTCCTAGTATAGTAGAGTTTTTAAAGTTATATATAACGACGCAACCGACCTTCGTATAAAACTTTTTATAAAAGTTATCCGTAGTCTAAAGCTCGTATATTATTTATATTTCTATTATACGAACTAGTCCCGGATAATTTATACGGGAAATCTTCGCGATATTTTAAAAAAAAGCGTATACCTCTACTTTAATATAGATTCTAATTAGGCGGTTTTAATATTAAAGATAATAAAATATCGATAACCTAAATACGCTATCGCTAATAATTAGAAAAAACTCTACTATATTAAATTTAAAGAAAATAAAAGTAATCGAGGAGTAGGATCGATTTAGAGTATAAATTTAATAATATAAAATTATACCTTAATTAATACCTTCGTAGCGAGTTTATTTCGTCCGAGTTTAATTCTATTAGAAAGCCTAGCTCTATAAAGACGACTTTAACCTAATAATAATTTTTTAAAATTAAATACTTCGTTATTTATATTTATTAGAGAAGAGAGTAGTTATTAAATAATAAATATTTTTATAGTTAAACTCGGCGAATAAGAGATTCTTAATACTCTTTAATCGTGTATTTAATAATTTACCTCGATACGCCTAGAATTACTCTTTATTTTCCTCGCGGAGTAGCCTCGGCCAACTATTTAAATTTAATCTCGAATATAACGAAGTTATAAAGAAAAGGGTTTTAACGGCGGTCTAAATTACGGGGTTAAAGGGGTCTATATATTTAAAAATAAATTTATAAAATAATAATATTTAAGAGTATAAAATAATTACGAAAGACTTAAATCTTAAGTAATATAAATTTTCTAGAATACTAAATATTATAGTTTATTATTTTTATTTATCTACTCGGAGTAAAAAAGAATTATAAAGTTATAAAATAAATTAGATATTAAATTAGATAGAATATATTATATAATAATTATATATTATACTATTTCTATTATATAGGTCTAAATAAGAGAATACCCGGTATTATATTAACCTCTCGTTTTATAGGCGTACGTATACTTTCGTAACCCTAAATAAAATAATATCTAGATCTTTATAGGCCTTTATAATTTATACTAGGCCCTTTATTAACTCGAACCGGCTTCTTCTTTAAATATTGATTTAACGAGATTTTAAATAAAGAATTCGTCCGAGCTCTAATTAACGTTCGGTAAATAAAGCGAATATAAATTCCGTAATTTAAAGTAAACTCGTTAACCGATATTTTAGATTTTAGTTAAATAACTTCGGGTATTAATTATAATAGAAAGTTTTACGTAAATAAATTAAACCCTAAATTTTCTATATTTAATACTTTTATATTTTTATAATAATAAACTTTTTTCTATCTTTTTTTATTAAATCTCGATTATTCTTTAAAAAAGTAACTCTTTATTAAAAAGTATTTAAATTACTAATTATAATTAATAAATTAATTTAAATTATATAATACTCGATTTAATATTTTGGGTTCTTAAATATCGTAGTATAAATTATATATATAATAAAGAATTTACTAGAGTAATAAATTAATATAATAATATAAACTTTATTATTATAAAATATCGCTAGATTAATATATAATCGAAACTCGTATATTCTACGAGTATTTAAAGTACTATTATATAAAACTTGATTTTCATATATAAATATATTATTATTAGAGTCTTTTACCTCCGTAAAGAAATTAGATAAATATAATATAATAATATTCGTTGATAATATAATATAAGGCTCTAGTTTTTCTCGAATTTATTTATTTAAATTCTTTAAGCGGGCTCTATTAAAGAAGTTTAATTAAATCTTAATAATAGAGTTATTAATTAAGTTTTTAAAGTTTTTAAATCGGAGGTTTTTTTATAAAGAAATATTATTTATATTAATAATAATCGAGAAAACTTTATTTATTATTTTATATTTAGTTAATATTTATTAATTAATTTATTTAAAATTTAAAAATACCTCTCAAGAGAAATATAATAATAATAGAGACAATTAAGATTATATTAATCGATAAATAATTTCCTTTAAATTAATTAGTTTTTTAAAACTCTTGTCGTTATTATATTCTTTAAACTAAATATTATAATCGATAAAATATTACTCGAATTTAAGATATAAATAAAAGATTTCTTAATTTTTAAAAAAAAATCGATTCTTTTTTAATTTTAGTTTTTTTCTAGGAACCCGATTAATTTAAAATTATTATTCGATCTAAAGGAATTATAGTTTCGGGTTTAAAATACTAGTATATAATTAGAATATTTTTATAAAAATAGTTGAATCGAATTTAAAATTTTAAGGTAATTAAAATTCAGTTTATTATATTTTATTAAGGTATTTAAATTATATAAAATAAATATCTTTTTTATTAATTCGATTAGCCGGTAGAAGAGTAATAAATTAAATAATTCTTTAATTACACTCTTAAAGAATATAGAGAGTAAATTATACTCGTAATAAATTATCTTATATTAATTAAATATTTAGTATCGTTATTAATTCTTAAATTTTCGTCGTTTAATACTAGGTAATAATATATAATCGATTATAAGTTTTTCTTTAATATAAAATTATTACTTTCGAATATAGGGTAATAAAAGTATTAAATTTTAATTTTATAAAATAATTAATTTTAATAATTAATAGAGTATAATGAAAATTAGGAAAGTATATATAACGCGCGCCTCCGATAATTATACTAGTATATATAAATCATTTCGGATTATAGGATTAATAGATAATTAACGGAATAAATATCGCCTAGAAAATACTAAATATATATATACGATGAATAAATACTTATACTTTTGAATTCCTCGTTTTATAGAATTAATTATAGTATAAATACTTTACGTATTATAACTATAAGCTCGGGACTATTTTATCGGATTTATAATTAAAGAATCTAGTAAATTGACTTTTACTTTTTTTTCCCCGATTTTAAATAAACCTTTTTAATTAAATCTAGTTATAGTATTAATATTTTATTTATATTGAGATTTATATATTACTAGTAAATATTAGTTATAAAAAAGAATTAGTAGAGACAATTTCGGCGTTATATATATAAACAATATATACGAGTAGTTTTAATAATTTCTTAAGACTTATTATACGTAAAGAACGAATATCGATATAAGTAAAAATATTATTATTAAATTTAAATACGTATTTATTAATCCCTCCTTATTAGAAAATAAAGTCGATATTTATTAATCTCTTTCTAATAATACTAGTATATTACGAGTCTACGTTTATTAGACTAAATATTAATATAATATAATAATATTTAATCTCCTAGGCCCGAGTTTAGAAAATCTTTTTAACTTTTACGACTATAAATTTTTTTTAAATTATATTAATACTCGCCGAGTAACTAGTTTATTATCTAAATTATATTTATTCTAAAAGTATTATTTATTAAAATATTAAACCGGAGAACTTCTTAATAAATATAATAAAATATAATAATTAAATTTATATAAAGGATTTAGGCCTCGCTACGGAATATCGTAATATTTAAAAAGAGACTAATACCGGTCGTATCTAGAATCCGTATTTAATTAATATAGTATATTATACTAGTATTAATAGTTTTTTAAATATTAATAAATACGATATCCTCGATCCTTATTATATAAAAAATAACGCTTATTTAAATATAATATTATTATAATAATTTAGAATCTTTTAAATATATATTTCTCTAATTCTTTAAAGACTCTATTTTATAATAAAATTTTACGACTATAAATTAAATATAAAAGAAAGAATTTATTTTAGAGAAGAAGAAAAAAACTATATATTAAGAATTTATATAAAAGTCTCTTTTAATAATTTATAGTTTATTTCGACTATAATAATTCTCTTAATTTTAATAAGATATCGAAATATATATATTTATATAAATTCTTTCGTAATCTCTTCGTATACGAGGGCTTCGATTATAATTATATATATAATTAAATAATTCTTAAATATCTAATAATAATATAAAAAAGAAAGAAATTATAGATCGAGGATATATTACCGGAGAGAAACTTATAAAGAAGTTTTTCGGGGTTAATAAAGTAAATAAATTTTATAATTATATAAAGATTTTTTATTTTTTATTTAATACCTATATATAAATTAGTTTAAAGATAATTAAAATATATTATATATTATATATAAAGGGACCTAATTTATATTATAGTTAATATTATTAATTTAAACTTTAATAATAAAGTATCTAGTTATATAATAGTAGTTTTTTATATATATATTATACGATAATTTACTATTTACGATTAACGCGTCGAATAAATAAATATTATCTAGAGTTTAAATTTATTAAAGTAATATATATATAAAAACTTATTATTATATATAATAAAAAGTTAAATAAAAGTAATTATTAAATCTAAAGCCGCTAGCGTAGAGCTAGCGATTTAGGAATAATATAAAAAATAAAAAATAATTATAATATTTATTATTAAATTATTTTTAAATCCTAGATTTAATAATAAAATTAATCTCTAAGAATTCTAATAATACGGGGGAATATTAACCCGATATAAAATTACTAAAAGTTAAAACTTCGCGATATTAAAGCTAGAACCCTATATTAATAAATAATAATATTATAGAGGTAACAGAGTATAAATATATATAATATACTAGTATTTTATAACGGAGTATAGGTATATATAATATATTATTATTTTATAATTATTTTCTCTTTTAAACTTTAGTCCCTAGGTATTTAAATATTAAATTAAAAAATATTTATTAAAAATTCTTCAAACCCTTTAAGAGAAATAAGAGAAAAAGATTATTTAATATAATAACGTTATTAAGGTAGTAATTTAGATATAAAATTATATACCTAATTCTTTAATACCTATAATACTAGTTACGGAATAATATCTAATTAATTAGTCGAAGTTTATTAAAAAATCTTTAATTTAATAAGAAAAAAGAATCTTCTAGTTTATATTATCGGTCCTATAATATTAGTATCTAATACTAGTCGCGGACCGATACAAAACTATTCCTATAATATTATTATATAATATTAATAATAAAAGAGTAATACTATTATACTACCTTTATTATATAATAGTATTAATAGTAATTAAATAATATATTTATAAAACTAATTTTATAGCGTTAATATATAGTAATAATAGTTAATTAAATAATATTTTATTCGTCTCTATAGTACTATAATATATAATAATAATAGAGTGAAATAATATGTTTTATTATTCTTATAGCGCTTATAATACTTATAGTAAATATAGTATATTAGATTATTCCTTCAGTATTTATAATACTAGTAACGGAATAGTAGTAACTATCTTTACTATATACTCCTACTATACTATAATAAATATTAATAGTAAAGTATTATATATAAATAGTATAGCCTTAATATTATATCCGGAGATTAATAATAATATAATTATTATAGTAACGATTATATCTATTAATAAAAGCAAGATAGCGAAACGGAGGCGCGTATTAAAATATAACGATATTAAAGTATTTAGCGCGATAGTTTATTATTAAAATAAACTCGCCTATTTATTTACTTTCTCTCTTCGTAACTTCTTTAGTTTTTTTCGTAAATTATTACTCTAGCTTTATAATAGCGTTCTAGTATTATAATTAATATATCGATAATATTCTTACTATATATAACTTTCTTCTAACTCTATAAATAACTCTTATCTATTAATAATACTAATTTATTTATACTAATTTATTCTAGTTATAAATATACTAGTAAATATAACTAGTTCGCTATTAGCGCGATTATATAATACTAATTATAATAATAATTTACTACGCTTCGTAGTTTCTTTACCGAGTCTATTTTTATTAATTTAATAATAATTATATTTAAGATACGTCCGCTCCTTATATACTCTATATTATTAATTACTACGGAATTAATTATTACTTAAAGATAAATTATAACCGTAAGCTCTAAAACGGTATATATTAATAATAATAAATCTCTAAATCTTTCTAAAGGAAAGTAAAACGATTTATATATTAATATACTCGTAATGATAATATAACTCCTAAAGAAGAATATAAAGATATATTAATAAATAAATAAATTATTTAATAGCGTAAAATATAAATTAAAATAATAATAATTAATAAATAAACTCCTATTATAATCGCTAATCTATAGAATTAATTAACGACGGCGAATTAATATATTAAGGAATTAAAAGTAATAAACAAACTTTTTAAAAAAGAAGTTAAAAGTTTTTATTAATATAAATAAAATCTAAAGAGTCTCGAGGAAGTTAAAGAATTTAAAAATTATATTAAAAATACTATATCCTCTTTTAAAGATTTCGATAATAATTAAATCTTTTATATAATATAGTAGCGATATCGATTTTTTTTAATTTTTAAATCGGCGCTAGTTAAATTTATTTAGATATTTTATTTAAAAATATTTTTTAGATATTTATATTAATTATATTTAAAATAAAAGTATTTTTATAAATATAATATTTTATCGCTATCGTATATAGATAGTTTAATAATAAATTAAATTTATTTATATCTTAAACTATATAATATAGTTATAAATATAAAGGAGAACGTTAGTTATATAAATATTAATATAAGAGTAGTAATATTTATTTTTAATATTAATATTATAGTAGAGTTATAATAGGAATAGAATTATAGTATAATAGAAAGATAATTCTCTATTTAAGGGAATACTCCCGCTATAAAAGTTACTATATTAAAGTATTAGTTATATTAGGTTTAATATAATTAAACCGTAGTAATACCCGTATAAAAGTAATAAGACAGCGCTCTCGCTATTATATTAAGTAATTTACTAAATAGTAGTAAATATTTCATTATACTAAACGTAGTATTGAAGCCTCTAGTAATATTATTTCATAAATCTTCTATTTCCCTAGAACTTCGTTATATTTTTTTAAATTTATTATAGTTCTATTTAAAGCGATTTATATTCTTAATAACTACTTTATTATTAAATTCCTCCACGAACTCGAGACTATTATCGAGTATATATAAAGGATACTACGTGTTAGTTTCTTACCCGTAGCCCTTTTATTTTATTAAATATTTAGGGTTACCTCGTATTACCTATTTATCTAATAAACTTTTAATTTCGAATAACGATATTTATAACTTATCGGTATTATCCTCCTCGATAGGAGGTAATAGTATTCCGGTATATTAATAAGAATCTTTAAACGGGTCTAGCGCTAGTTCTAATTAAACTATAAATATAATAAAATAAATCTTTATATTAAGAGGTAGCTCGAGATAGTATATTAATTTACTAATTTTTTTAAATACTTTAAAAGGTCCTATACGTTAATTTAAATATTTCTAATATATTTTAAATATATAATAGTCGTAGTAGAGCCTTAAATATACTAAAGAATCTTTTTTTAAATAGAGGGATTTATACCTATTATTATAGCGAGTTTTTACCGCGATATTAGCGAATATTATAATATTATTTACTTTCTTTTATTTAATATTATAAAGGCGGGCCAAGTCTTTTTAAAGTAAATTCGATTATAGAAATAAATTAACTCCTTCTTTAATATAGAAATCGTATATTAAATTACTCGGTACAAAGTCTATTACGTTAATAGCGTTATTAAATAAATTCTATAAATACGGTAATATAGCGATTTAATCGACTTCGCTAGTATTAAAATAGAACCGTGGCGCTATTTCTATGGTTTAATTAATATATTCCAATTATCTATTAGTCTAGGGGTACTAGGCCGTAGAAGTAAATAAATTAATACCTATTTTATAAAATATTTAGCGTTAGAATAAACTTATAAGTTTAGAGTCTTTATTATTAATAATAATATTAGGAAAACCTTAGTTATAGTCGATTAATATAATAATAAAAATATTAGTTTATATTTAAATATCGTCGGTATCTTGACCCGGTATTAGAAGTACGCGCTTTATCGACTTATATATAATAGTTATTAGAGTATTATACTCTTAATATTCTAGTAGAGCCACGATAAAGTCGATAATTATAGTATAAAACGGTATTATCGAAGCGGCGATAGGGTTTAGCTCGTTATAAGTTAAATCATATTTTATCTAATTTAATTAGTAACTAGGATAGTAGTTAATATATTCACGGAGATACTTTAATAGGCCGCGAATAAATAAAGAAAGTATTATTTTATTATATATTCGATAAAATCTTTTATAAAAGTTTCCGTTATAGGCGAGCTTAAATATCTTATATTATAATAATTTAGGGATATATAAATACTCGCGGTCTTTTTTATTAATAAGTAAATAAACCTAGATTATTTCTTAAAGTAGAAACCTTCTAGTAGATTATTTTACTTTAATAACTTTACGGCCTTATTCTATAATATATTATTCGTATAGGCTCGTTTAAAATACGATTTAAATTCGTTATTTATTTTTATTATTATACTACTATAGGCGAAGACTTCTAGTAGTATAATTTATTACTTTATCTCGTTAAATACTACCGTACTATTATAGAGATTATTTAATACTCTAGTCTTTCTATCTACTAGAATATCTAGTTATAATCGAGAGAGTATATCCGGTACTATATTAAATATTTTTAATTTATATTTAATAGTAAAGTTAAAACTCGATAAATACTACGATACCCGTACTAGCCTAAGATTTAGTTTATTAATCAAGGAAGTATTTAATATAATTTATCTTAAGATAAATACTACGGTAGAGTAATTAATATAAATAATTACTAGCGGTTTCTCCGAGGATTCGATTATATACTGAATTTTACGAACTATTTATACGATACCCGCTACCTTTAACTCGGTGGGCTAGTAATTTCTCTCGGTAGTTCCGAGACTCTTACTAAAGAATATAATTAGTTATATTATAATATATATAGGTTTTTCGGTATCCTTTTCGGTATAATAAATTATTATAGTAAATCCCTATTATTTAAACGCGTTAAAGTTAATATATAATTTTCGTAAAATACTATAATATACTAAAAAGATAAATAACCTAAATATATCTTATAAATTTATAAAAGTATTTAGTTCTTTAGTAGTTAATTAATATTAAAGTTTAGTTAATATCCTCCTCCTTATTAAATTAGATAATTAAAAGTTCGGTACTACGGATAACTTCAGCGGGGTTATATTTTATATTACGGAAAATTTAAATAAAATCCGATCTAGGAGCGGAGCGTTATAGTTTTATTTTAATAATAACGTCTAGTAGTAAAATTACTTAGATAATATATTTTAAATTAATAAGATTTTACGTTCTTATAATAGTTGAGTATACTATATATATATTATAGTATAAATAACCGTAGCTAGCCTATTAATCCTAGGAATATCTCTAGGTTCTTTAATATAACTAGGAAATATAATATAATAATAATTCTAATTTTATCTTCCGATATAAATATTCCGAGGCTATCGACTCTCTATTTTAATAATATAATAGAGGGATACCCTAGGTAGGATTTAATAAATAATAAATATATATATTTACTTCGTAATAGCGTGAAAAGTTATTATAAATACTCGGTATATTCTAATAATATATAGCTGAAGACGATAATATTATTTATAAATACTCTAGCGAAGGTACGAAGCGGGTATAATATATTATTTATTTATTATTAAACGTACGGCGGTAAATCTTTATAGTTTATTAAACTAACGCTAGACTCTTCCTACCCACGGTAGTTAATAATTATTAATTTATAGTAATTATATAGTTAAACTATAAACTAAAGAAACTATCCTACTATATCGACTATAGATATATAGCGAAAGTTTATAATTAATACTATAATATCTACTTATAAAGGTAGTAGGTAGTTATCGTCTTCTATAATAATATTTAGTTTTTTAATATTTATAATAACTCGCTCTTTCTTTCCGTTAGGTATATCGCGTTAGATAATAAAATATAATTAACTAAATTATATAAATTAATCGGTATACCGAAGTTTACTTTATATTTATATTTTATCGAATATTTTATCGACGATCTACTTATTTTATTAATTAAAGAGATAGATTTTTAAAGTCTTTAATAAAGCGCCTAATTTTAGATTAATAAATATCTATTATTTTTCTAGTATATTAACTATATTTCCCGAGTTCGTAAAGATATTTACGAATTCTTAGACTAGATAAACTAGGTAATTTATTATTTCCTTAAAGCCGTAAATTATTATATTATTAAATAGCGTCGTCTCTAAAGATAAATTAATTATAATAACGGATATTTAGTTAGATAAAGGCTTCTAAGATAACCGAGTTAAATATTCCTATAAAGACGAAATTTCTTATTTAGCCTAGTTCGTTATAGCTCTTTATTTATAAATAATTAATAATATAACTTTAATAGAAATTTAATAGTATTTATAATCTTCGTTATTAAAGTTTATTAGAGTACCTAGTCTTTTATTCTAGGGTAGCGTAACTAGACGAGATATAATATTACGGATTTATATAAAGGAAAAGAATATATCGACGATATATATATATACTCTACCCTCGTGGTTTAGGCGGTAATTAATAATTAACTTTAATTCGAATAAAAAGTCCCTATTAAGGAGATTCCCTAAATACGAAACTAGTACCGATATATTAAACTAAAGAGGTATCGTAATAGATTAATTTATTTTAATAATACGTCTTAACCTAGTAGAAGGTCTAACGATAAATTTAATAAAAATCTTAATTAACTAGTAATTATTAATAGTAGTAGACTAAGACTTTATACCTAGGTCTATTAAAAATAAATATAATATAAAAATATTAATATTAATAAATAAATTAGCTTTTAGATTATCCGTAATATAGATTTCTATTAATATTTTAGCGAATATATCGCCGCTATTTAAATTCCCTTTTATATATATATCTATTAAAACGTAGTTTAATATTTAAGTAATTTTATTTCCTAAATTATATACTAGAATAAGTAATATTATTATTCTAATATAGTTATTAAAACTTTATATATACTTCTATAGGAATACTCGGTCTTTTATAATAATAAAATAACCTAGGTCTAAATAAATATTTAATTTAACTTTATTTATATTAGAGGTAAAATATATCCTAGTAATAATATATTAAAAACCTCGGAAGGTATAACCTATCGTAACGGGTTATTATATTATATTAAACTCGATAATAAAGATAGTAATAGTTTAGTAAATATATAATATAAAAGAGTTAGAGTCCGAGTTATATTAAGGTTTTAATTTTTTTACTTTTATTAAATTTATCTCCTACTTTATAAAGACTTCGGTCCTTTTATTTTCTATATTACGGAAAACTTTACTACGGAAGATTTCGGTAAATTTACTCCGTTTATTAACTCGGCTTTTAACTTCGACGAAAATAATAACTATATCTAATAATATTAACGTAGATAAGAGAATAATTTATCACGTAATAAAATTACCTCGCCGTAGTCTTTATATATATAGTTAATATAACGAGGGGCGGAAACGAAATTAACGTTAATAAAAATTATCGGCTCGTTTTTATAAGTTTCGTAATTATTATAATTATATTTTAAATTTTATAACTAGTCTTCCTAGTATTTATAAATATTTACTTCGTTTTAGAAGGAGTTAATATTTCTATAAATATTAGTTTCTTTATTATAATAGTCGCTACTAGGAGGGTTTTCCGAATATTTATAATTATAATCCGGGTTATTTAATACCCTAGTTTAATATACCCTCTACTTTTTAGATTATTATAGTTTATTAAACGTTCCCGCGGGCCGATAAGAGGTATTATTATAAAATATATTAATATTATTAAAGTTAACTCTAAAGGGAGGGCGAGAATCGAATTTATTTAATTATATATTCTAATTCGGCCCCGTAGTAATTTATTATTAAATTAGTAGATTAGGAAACTAAGGCCGGTTACTTTAATAATTTTAATTAATATTTCCGTACTATTAACCCTAGCTGTAGCGAGGAGGTTAGTATTAATTTTAATAAATATAATTATCTTTCCGATAAGGAGCTAAAGTCTACCACTAGCTTTAATTATTCTAGTAACTAGAATTTCTAAATAACCGAAACTATATACTCTTCTATTAATTATACTAACTTTAATTTTTATTAGGCTGAAATTACCTAGGTATAATACTAGACCGAAGGTATAATATTCTCGTTTATTATTAATATTTCTTTTTATCTAGAGAAGTAAGGAATTAATTAAAAATAGTATTAATATTAGGGGCTTCGATATCTAACTAGAATTCGATATCTAAATTATTCCAAATAATATCGAGCTAGTTATATATATTACTTATCTTTACTATACGAGTAGTTTTAATAATTATTATAATATACTTCTTTAGCTCCCGGTAACGTATAGTATTAATAATAATATAATACTCTTTAACGAGTTATATTATACTAGTAGCCTTAGTTAATCTAAATCGTTTTAATAAAAAAAAATTCTATTTATCTAAATTCTAATTATATACTATAAATCGGTTTTTATTATCGGTAAATTATAAAGTATATTATTCTAGAGCTTCGCTTTTTAGATAGAGTTATAAATTATTATAAACTAACTCGGTATTTTTAATATATATAATATCTTTAATCCTATTATTAAAAGCTAGTATATTATAGAAATAAATATCTTTTCTAGTATACTTTATAGCGGGGCCGGTATCGCTTAATTTATTATTATAAAATAAATCGAAGAATCCGATATTTTTAGAATTAAACCGTAATATAGTAAAATTATTATAACCGCCGTTATTATTATTTACCCCGTTATAAATTAGTTCGCTTTAAAGTCCTAATAGACCTAAAGGCCCTTATAGCGGAGGGTTTTTATAAATATAATATATTATAATATTAATAATTAGTATTTTAGCGTCGAAGTTAACTATATTAATTTTTTATTAACGGATTTCGGGTTTACCGTCTCTATAAACGTTTTTAATATTCTAAAACGTAGTACGCGAGGATTAAAATTATTTATTTCGATTCGCTTCGCCTATACTAGATAATATTTCTATAGAATTAGAATACTACTAGCGTAGCTCCGGTATTATTTATTTAAAACTTCGGATAGTTTTTTTTAATATACTTTTATTTATAATCTAGTTTTAAAATTAAATATATTTAAATAACTCCCGTAAACTAGCTCGCTAGCCTCTAGTTAATAAAATTAGTAAATCCTATAATAGGCGGAAGGTATCTTTAATAATCTAAATAATAACCTCTTTTATAATAAAATTAATAAGGTAGATAAATAAATATTTTAAATTAACGAAATCTTATAGTTATTAGGTTTAGATAATAGTATCTTTATTAAATAAAATAGTAGAGGTAACTAGTTTAAACTATATATTTATTTAAAACTTCGAAGCGGCCGAAATAAACGGGCTTAACTTTTTCTTATAAACGAAATAAAAGAAAATAAACTTAATTCTTTTTAATAATAAAAATAGTATTTTTATAATACTATAGTAATTATAGTTAGTACTCTTTAGAAAATTTTAAGATTTTCCTACCTAAGTTTAATAGAGTTAAGAGTATATTTCTTTATTTTAAGAAAAATATTCCTCGGAGTAAAATCCTAACGGATTTTAGTTAACGTTATTAATAGGTATTATATAGAAACTATACTTTTTTAAAAGATATAATTACTTAATATAAGTATAAACGTAGTATTTATAGAAGGTTTCTATAGATAGTTCTTTAATACTTTAAGAGCGAAGTACCTATTTTATTATAATATAACTAATTTCGTAGTAGAGGTAGGTTACTATATCGTTATAAATTAAAACTTAATAAAAGGCTTTTATAGGAAAGCTATAATTAAGGATACTTCTATAATAAATAAAGATTTAGTAGAGGTTAATATAGAAGATTAGTTTAGAGGACGAGTAGATCGTTAATATTATAAAGATAATATTAATATATTTCCGTTCGTTTAAATAGTGAACTAAAGAACGAGCTAGTATAATTATATTATTACTATTATTATTATAGTAGAGCTATAATAGGAATAGAATTATAATATAGTAAAAGGATAATTCTATAGTAGGTAAAGATTTAGTAGAGGTTAATACAAAAGATTAATTTAGAGAACGAGTAGATTATTAATACTATAAAGATAATATTAATATATTTCCGTTCGTTCGAATAATGAACTAAAGAACGAGTTAGTATAACTATATCGTTACTACTATTATTATAGTAGAGTTATAATAGGAATAGAATTATAGTATAATAGAAAGAAAATTCTCTATTTAAGGGAATACTCCCGTTATAAGAATTACTACGCGAAGGTACTAGTTATACTAGGCCTAGTACGATTAAGCCGTAATAATTAACTCCGTTTACTTTATTTTATTTTATTCTACGACTAAATAACCTTCTTAATTATATTTATATATTTATATATTTATATATTTATATATTTATATATTTATATATTTATATATTTATATATTTATATATTTATATATTTATATTTACTACCCGTTTATTTAAAGACTTTAGTTAGTTTATTAGTATTAAATAAACTCTTCGTCTAATAATTATTAATTATATTCTTCGCTTTAATTAGTTTATTTAACTTTATACTAGATATTTTCTTTATTTTTAATTCTATTAATTCTATCTTCTATCTCCTATAACTTATTATTATTAATAAATTCGGGGGTTTATATAAAAGATTCCGTCGTATTAATATAATCGCGAAGATAATATAATTTAAATAACGATATATAAAAAGTATTATAAATTCTATAAATAGAAGATAGTAATAGGTAGTAAATTTATATTTATATTTTATTAATAATTCTAAAGGGCTTTAATAACTTATAAAATAATTTTATATTTAAGTATTTTTATTTTAAATTCTTTATTTTTAATATAATTAAATTACTAACTTTATAACTTTATAATTTATACGTTTTACTATATTATTTAATTTAGAATTCGATAGTACTTTAAAGATACTTTATAATTTTATTATTTATAATTAATATTTTTCTTTCCCTAAAGTCGTCCTCGAGCTTTTAGCGGATTTTAAAATAGTAATTATATATATAAAAAAACGATATCGTTCCGACGACGGTACTCTAATTATTATTAATTAAAAATTCTATTATAGATAATAATCTAGTCTAATTAATTTATTTATTATTAGTAAATATATATAAATAATATTGTAATATTTAATTTTAGCGCTTTATTTATTTATTTATTTATTTATTTATTTATTTATTTATTTATTTATTTATTTATTTATTTATTTATTTATTTATTTATTTATTTATTTATTTATTTATTTATTTATTTATTTATTTATTTATT
>JAABUS010001236.1_pt1 | contig 57605 bp, 43 predicted proteins | sample 5560161 | NCBI WGS metagenome assembly JAABUS01 (sample SAMN10711885, study PRJNA513376) | rock metagenome | isolation source: Antarctica rocks | place: Antarctica: Victoria Land, Trio Nunatak nord | collected 2016-01-04
AGCCAGAATCCTCAAGACCCGAGGTCGATCTTATAAAATGTGCAGCCGATTTTGTCCAAAGACTATAATCTACAATACTCGGAAGGCCTGTGATCTCTTCCTGGGGTCGGCGTCGTAAGCTCCACCTGGGGTTTTGTCTTCGGATTCAGGTCCATTGAGAGACGATTCGCCTAGTAGCAAGCGTATAGTCGTAGACCCTGAAGCTCCTTTTAAGCGACGGGACCATGATTCAGTCCTGTCAAGCTACGGTCTGGCCAAAGTTCTTGAAATTCCCGCACCACTTGTCACATCCGGGAGTTTGGTGTGAAGGCTTGTGCGGTAAACAGAAACCATCAAACAGCATGATGGAAATAAAATCGAAGACACTGGAGAGGCCGCCACAATGAGCGAGTCTGCAAAGCACCAGCTGCATTCATCAAAAGGCGGCATGAACAGAATGAACAAAGATAGGGAGGAATGAAATGCTAGATGCGGGGATTTTATGCTCACTAGAAGACTTGGTAGGAAATAGGAAGCAGTTCGCTGTCCGCTTGCAGCTCAAGGTTTAGATGCCATTATGTGAAAAGGACTGGACGCAAGGCTTCGTAGTCCATCTGTTGAACATTTTAGAGTTGGTTTTGATAAACATGGAGAAATGTCAGAAGCTCGAAGTTGAAACAAGTGCAATAAATTTGGAACAGATGCTGGCCACTTTCCTCGTTGCGAGAAAGACTAGTTTTTGTTGCATCCCTTCAAACAAACATCGCAATGCCTCAGCGAGAGGATGTGATTTGTTACATATCGTAGCCAACGAACAAGAAACATTGATGAAGAGTCGCTTTGAGCAGCCTAGTTATCAAACAATCATTTCATCAGGTCGTCAATCTATCCACTCCTTGTTACTGGCTCCTGATGTTGCCCGAAGTTTGATCTACTCTTCTAGTAATGCCGAAGACTGCATTGATAGCCTTATGAGCCACTGCCATCCCATTGGCGGAGGCATTCGGGGGTCGTGGTATGGGTTGAATCATATCTGCAGCATCATGCGTGTTGATGTAAGAAGAACGTCTCAATATTCCCAAATCGTGTTGTGCAGGATCTCGGATTAATTGGGACTTGGGAGATTTGTGCAACGAGATGAAGCTAACCAAGTCCATCACAGGAATCAATAAACTAAAATGATTGGGATCGACAGGTGAGGAGCTGCCTTGTTAGAGTAGAAGTGGTTTCTCCTGTTCAGAGAACACATCCTCAGCAACTGTTTGCCATTGTTTCCTTTATCTATATCATCGAGGTGTAGGCGAGTTGGCCAACAAACACCCCCCACTCCCAGACTGCGGTAGGGCCCCCATCGGCGAACCACTCAAATCAAAGATCAAGGATGACACTTACACAAATCACTAACCGAATCGCGAGCTGGACCGGAAGACAGCCACATCGGTCGTCCTTCAAGCCCAAGCCTTCATCCTACACCTATTCCAACCTGCAGTATCTTGCTTCGTACTCTACTCCTTCAGCTTCGCTTGAGAAGCACCGTCCGCCGCAGGAAACTTGGAGTCCGCCTGGCATTGCGCACGGGCGGGAGGATTCAATGTCTCACAACTTTGTCGAGCGCCCCGCTCCACCACCTCGCCCGAAGAAGATTGGAAGTCGCAGCATATGGAGTAGTGCCAACTCCATCGATACAAGACTGTCAATCATCGCTGAAGATGTTGTACCTCCACCTCCATTGCCGGAGAGAACTCACAATCGATTCTTTAATCGAAGATGGAATATCGGCGAACCACCGAGGCACAGCTTCGAGACCCCGCCCCCAAAATACAGTGTCTGGGATGCGACCGGACCGAAAGGGGAGAAGCTTGGTGATGTGAGGAATAACAAGTATATTGCACGAAGAGGAGGATGGCGGCGATTACTGATCATTGGGATCCTTTTCGTCGCGATCACAGTGGCTTTGGTTGTTGGATTGGTTATTGGTCTGCGCAAGAAGAACAGCAGGTCAGTGACGTTGTGAGATGCTCGATATGCGGTGTCCTAAATTCTATACAGCAATTCCAGTTCATTCCCATCAGCCTCGTCGAACTCGTCCGGGAATGCTACCGGTCCTTTCCCTGCTGGATCCTACACCTTCACAACTTTCCTAGACACCGTCTTTACCAATTGCATTTCCAATCCGGCGGACTGGACATGCGCTCCTGGGCATACTTACAAAGAGTCTTCCTCCCAGGCTTTGGCCAACTTTACTTGGATCATCGCTGCTTCCCCATGGGATAACTCGACCGATTTCACAATCTCTTCCTCTAACAACCCTTTCGCCTTCTCCTTCGCCAATGTATCGCTCGCACTAAAAGAACCAAACTCCGCAATGGAACGCTATACATTCCTGACATCCGTCGACACTTTCACCGTACCACAGCTTGGGGTGCATTGCTTTTACAACGAGACAATTCTCGAAGCAAGTTTGTATACCAGACGTTCCAAGACATACCCTGCCGCGCCATCCGGCTCCAGTTCTTCTTCGGCCGCCGCTCCTTCTAGCACAGGTGGTGCTGCAGTGGTTTCTAACGACGCGTTCCCACCATGGCAGTTTGCGGTCGAGATCAGTCAACATATAGCAGGCGGTGCTGATGTACCTGCATGCTATCAGATGAACAATGGTCAACAGGGCGCGCGAATAACCGACGGTCTCGTACCTCAAGCGGCTTCCAACAGGTGTAGCTGTGGATACAAGAACTTCGACCCTTGAAAGATGCAATTTTCCTCTGTTTATTGTTCCCACAACTTCTTGTTTTTGAGCGTGCAAGGTGTTCCGGGGGAGTGGATTGGTTGTACTTTTGCGGCTGTTTAACTTTTAAAGTATATGGAATAATGTTTCGTCAATTAGCAAGGGGTACATATGGGCTTTAGCATATGTTTATCTTTGGTCATGTAGCTTGACACTTCAAGCAAGCTTTGGGACGAGCCTGGCTCAACGCAGTCTCTCCCCTGGGATATGAGCATTCAACCCGATCATTCAAGAAACTCGGTAGTGAATGATCTCTTGTACATAGTCACGTTCAAATCCGAATAAAAGCAAACGCTCTTACAACTGCAAATTACTTCTATCTCATTACGTCCATCGGCAATGTTAAATTGCCCTCAAAGCCCTCAAACAAATTCCGACAGATTACAACATACCCATTCTAGAACAAACCCCCTTGAAGACTGTTTCCTCCAGGACTTCACCACAACTAAATCGATAGATGAGAGATACGACCGCTACCACGCTTAAGCATCCCAACAGCCTCAATTGTCCCAGCTGCTGTCTACACCGTTAATAGTAGATAATGAAGAGAATTTCCAGCCAATGCTACAGATGCACTTAGAGAAAAGCTACAGGCTCTTCTCATGCTTCCTTCTCAAACATAACCCTGGAGAACCTGCCTCAGATCTCTCAGTCTATCTCCTTCTTCGCCCTCATCCCAGCCACCAAATTAGTACTTACTCCTCCTCCTCATCGTTACACCATAGTTTTGTCTTGTTGGATCCTGTAGCCCAGGAAAGGATCCCTTGTCAGAAATCCCTGCTGCTGATGCTCCCCTCAACGTCTATGCTGTCCTTGAGCTCCTTTGGGCATTAAAGCGGCGAACCTGGTCCGTGCGTCCCCATTAGACTCCTGAAGTTCCTCTCGTGGATTCAACCTCCTGTTCATGATGTTCGACACACTTAGCAAAAAGCTTTTGATAGAGATGCTCTGTTGAGATATTTGACATACTTATTAAAGGACTCTTGGTAAAGACTCTCTCTCAGAAAATCAGACACGCTTGCCGAAGGAGGTTTGATAGAGACGATCACTCTGGATATCCGACACACTTACCAAAGGACTCTTGGTATAGACTCTCTCACGGTATCTGACACACTTGGCAAAGGACTCTGGAAAGATCTTCTCTCACGATATCCGACACACTTGGCAAAGGAGCTTTGATATAGATCCTCACTCTTAATATCCGACTGATATCTGACACGTTTATCAAAGTACTTCTAACAAAGACCTTCTCTCGCAATATCCGACACACTACCAAAGACTCCTGATCAAGATGCAGAGAACACCAGTACCACGAGGTCCAGTCATCACTGTGTATGGCCCGAGCTACAGTGATAGTGACAGCAATCATCGTCCTAACATGAACACCTGCTCAAAGGCTGATCCCAAGTTGTGGATGACCAAGATTACTACGAAGTGGGCCGTAGAGGAAGCAGAGGGTTCGTCAGGTAAGCGGGTATAAGTAGCTAGAAGTCTCTTTCACCTGTCTACCTCAAAATCCGAGAAAATAACGTCCGTTACTGTGTGTCAATGTGTTTTCATGCTCGAACATGTATAACTTTGCCTTCAGTTCCTCTTATGCTATGGTAAGATGTTATCTTGTTATCTTACCTGCTCGTTTTCGTCATCGTCGTCATGAAGCTCTTACCTGGATGTTGTGTCGTAATCGATAAGTTGTTCAAAGCCAACACTTTAATGACTGCAAGGAGCATTGCGAATAAATGTATCCTATATTTGCGTTTGGCGGTTGTGTTGTTCATGCTCGTTCTAGGTTGTCTTCTCGGACTCGCGAGGGTGCAATTTTGTCAAATATATCAACATATAATATATATATATATAAAGTACACAAGTTTATCTACTCTCACCTCACCTCGCACGTGTTCACTGCTTATTCCTTCAACCTGAGACCAAACCTACACCCTACACCAACTACCAGCAGGATACGAACTATTTTCGAAGCCTCGTGTGAACTCAAGCCTCGTAAGTTCAACCTTAATCTTCCCTTACCCTTATCGACATACAGCTTACCATAAGCCGAACGCAGAGATCCGACATATACTTGTACGCACATCCCAGCAACTCACGTCCGTACGCTTCAACAACAGAGTTCTACCCACACTTTAAATATCTTATGAAAGCTATGGATCACTGCAAGTGTGTACTATGTAACTCAGCTTAGAATCGAGCGCGTCAATCCGCTTCACTCTTGACAGCGCCGGGTATAGATGGTCCCTACAAGTGGGTAGAGGACGAGGGGGCCAACCCAACGCTCTATTCTGAGCTTTTGACCTTGCTCGAGGCGGAAGGCGATTGTGAACTGAATGTGGTGGAGAACCGGAGTATTGTAAATGGAGCCCTTGAAGATATAAGTTGCAGCACATTTGTAGCTAATGACATCAGGATTGGCGCGCTGAGCGGCCTGCAGTCAACGCCATGGTTGAGGATATACCTATGTAATCCGCGTTCATTCCTCGCGTGGGAGAGCTGGTACTCTGGATCCGTCCAGTAGATGGAGAAATCCGTCTAGAGCCTCAGTTGGGTGAATATAAGATATTCGATGACGAGATGCAGCTATTTGTCGGGTTCCCGGAATGGTTAGGTGGCGTCGTAACACAAGTGCCAGACGAGGGCGTCGCGTTGGAAGACATCTTCAAAGAGAGTCAGATGGCAGATGACATCGAGAACTCTGGCTTTCGCGTGGAATGTCTGTCGCGTCCAAACCTGAAGAGAAAGGATCTCGCCAGTGACTACTCGTACGTTCCTTCAAAATGCATCCGCCCCTTTGCCCTTTGGCGAGAGATGATGCACGGCATCCCCAAGATGTCCTGCCATCCAACGGTTCGACACTGGTTGACTGCTATGGCTATTATCTCGGTCACGGAACGCTGCGGCTTCAAGGGCAGCAGGCCGAATGCCGACTTTTACGCCAAAGGTATTTTTCACGGACCTGAGAGTTTATGGGTCGGCGACGCTGTCCGCGTTCTTCCCCATGACGGCGACGTCCATGAAGCGCTGGTCATTGAGGAGATCATTACGAGATTTGAAAACCTCAAGTCTCGACCTGAAGACCACGGCAAAATCAATATCAGCAGCGCTTCCAATTTCTCCTGCATCCTTTCCGGCCCTACCTACACCATCCTCCCCTCCAAATCCTTATCGAATCTCGCCGTTGTCGCCGACAATGAGGACCACCCCATCCCTGAATGCATGCGCGGCTACGGGCCCTGGTAATGCATGTCCGAACCCACCAAAACCGTCGACATCAAGTTCTACAACATCATCGGCCGCGTCTACGAACCCGAAGCCATCAAACTCTGGGACCCCATCACCGAAGACACCGCCACCGACCTCTTGAGTGCCGGGCATAGTAGTATCTCCGAGGCAAGAACCTACGCTGCGAAACACGACCGCTGTATCGCCCCTGGTACAAGATGGTTCTGGGCAGAATACCGCACCGAAGCCATCGGCACTGCCCATTTCGGAGGCATCGACGTAGGGAGGTATGACACGGAGCGCGACCCGAAATTGGTACATAATGCGCTGGTTGTGCTTGATCCGGCGCTTTCTGCTACTCCTGAGAGCGAATCGGCCACTTCGACTGACGGTTCCGATTCTGTCGAGATGAGCGGTATGGACGGTAGCGATGTTGACGATGGCGATGACGAGGAAGAGTGATATGAGGGTCCCAAAGCGAAACGTGTTCGTATATGCTGGGAACGGCAACGCTAGGGCCCCACTGGGATTTTTTCTTCCTGGCTATCATAGTACTGGATTTTTTTTCGATTTCTTTTGTCCTCTTATCGACCTCAGCAAGCGGGAGATACCACTGTCCGATCCGCGATCCTGTACACTAGCCCCCCCCGTTCCTATCTTTTCCATTTCCATTTCCATTTCCATTTCCAATCCTACAACCAGATGAAATCATCATTCCAACTGCTCGAAAACCGTCGTAGAAAGAAGTGGTGCCTGACGAAACGGAGCGGGTGTGGATCAGTCTCGTACCACCGCTTTCCTGACCCTTACGAACGAAACATTAGACGCGCCTGAGTTTTGTTGCGGGAAGGGGAGTTCTTTTGTATTGAGAGGATGGGATGTGTGGACGACTCGATCGATATTCAACACCCGCGCTTGCGATTATACGAACAGCCCGGTACGGTACGGCGGGCTGGATTGCAAGAGCGGTCTATGCTTTTCAAATCCGTGGTTCTTGTCTAGAAAGGGATGGATAAGATTGCTCATTTGGTCTTTTGATAAGGAGGGATATTCAGCTGGGCGAGGGTGATGGATATGGGAGGTGGAGGGGTGGCGAGTAGGCGGATTCGTTCGTGTGATATTGATTTATACAGGAACACGTTCAGTCTTGTGCCTCCTCGCCATCCCCATCCTCGCCATCTCCAGCTCCGGCTCCAGCTCCAGCTCCAGCTCCGTCTCCATCTTCAATATACCCCGGCGCCTGCAGCTCCCTCCCTCCCTCTCCCTCACCCTCATCCCCCTCCTCACGCACCCACACCCTCCCCAACTCCCTCTCAACCTCTTCGCGCCTAGCCCTCCACCCCTCCACTTCCCCCAGCCTCTCCATCAACTCCTTGACCTCCCTCTCCACCCCCACCCTCTCCTCCTCAGTCCCAATCCTCTCAACCTCCCACTCCTCGCCTTCCTCCCCCAGACCCAGGGAGAGATTAAACGCGTGATATTTTTTCAGGCTTGCGCGCGTGGATATTGTGATGAGCGTGATGCCCTTCTCCTTCGCTTTCTCGTACAGCAGGCCCTCGACGTCCGAGGAGACGGCGGAGGTGGCTTCGTCCAGGAAGGCGTAGCGGGGCTCGTGGTAGATGAGGCGCGCGAGCGCCATACGCTGTTTCTCGCCGCCACTAAGCACGTCCTTCCACTCCTTGCGGGCGTCCCAGCCGCCTTCTCGATCGGGGAGATAACCGAGCCGGACGTCCTCGAGCACACGGCTGAGCTCGTGGTCGCGGCGCCCGGCGTCGCGCATGTCCATTTCCGAGTGCGGGTAGATGACCTGGTCGCGTAGGGTGCCGATGCTGAGGTAGGGGCGTTGGGGGAGGAACATGATGCCGTCGGTGCCGATGGAGCGGGGGCGGGAGACCAGGCCACGGTAGACGGGGAAGAGACCGGCGACAAGGCGGGCAATGGTGGATTTGCCGGCGCCGTTGGGGCCGGAGATCAGGAGGTGGTGGCCGGGGTGGACGACGAAGGAGAGGGAGTCGAGGAGTTCGGTGCCGCCGTGGGGGTAGATTGAAGGGGCAACGAGAGGGACGTTTTCGAGGCGGACACCGTCGTAGCCTTTGTGGATTGTTCCTTGGACGTCAGAGAGGGAGAATAGCTCGGAAGAGGTGCCGCGAGGGGGGTAGTATGCGTTTGCGTGGACGCGGTGGAGGGTGCTGATGAGGGTATAGACACGGGAGGTGTAGCCGGCGAGTTCCAAGAGGTCTTTAATACTATACATCATACGACCTCCGGCATCGGCGAGGGAGAGCATGAGGCGCTTGTTTGTGATGAACTCTTTCATACGCGAGTGTTGGCGACTAGAACCTTCGGTGGTATCCTTGAGCTCAGAAGAGCCGCCTAGCCCGCTCCATTCAGGAAGGAAGACGGGGAAAGACGTTATTAAGTAGCCGAATGCGGACCAGGAATACTTCAAAACGAAATCTTCGAGCATGTTGTATCGGATTTTAAGGCGGTAGATTCCCTCCATCCATACCTTTAGGTCTTTGAAGCCCTTGTCGAGGAAGACTTTTTCCATGTCCGCACCACCGTAAAAAGCCACCTCTTCTGCGTTGGCGATCAAGCGGGAATGGAGGCCGCGAAAGTCACCTTCTCGACGACCTTCGACGGCTTTTAATTTTCCAAAGGGCGGTGACAGCCGACGGAGTGCTGTTGCTGTTATGAAATAGTTGGCCAATAGACCAGTCAAGGCCAATGGGCCTAGGGAGCGGAAAAGCTGATAGTTGTAGACACAGATATCGACTAGCGGCTTGCCAATCGAGGAATACAAAGAGGCTGCCGAAGCTGTGAATAGCGTCACGTCATTACATATGAACTGGTCTACTCCTTGGCCCACGCCACCATCCAAGTTTAGTAGCTTGTAGTAATTGAGATTATCATTGAGGTATAGATCATGGATGTATCGTGTAAGTCTGGTGCGAAAAGCTATCGCAACCTTGCTTTGGAGGAATTTGATCGCTGCGTTGGTATAGGAACCGAAAGCTACATTATAAGTCAACGTGATGACCCTCTATTCTTCGTTCTGGGACGTACCTCCTATCCCACACCATTTTACAATGCCCCATAAAAAGGCTTTGCCATTACCGGCTACGAGGTCCCGGACAATTTCTCCATCCAGCCGTGTAACCACCAAAGACAGGTACGTCCGGAGTAGAAGGAACCCTCCTTGACTGAGTAAAAGACCCGACTCTTTGCTATTCCAATGTGGAACCATAATGCTCAGAAGACTCAGAAACTGGTGGAGAAAAGCAATGTTCAGACCAGGCTTTGTGTTCGGTGGAGGGACTTGAGTTTCCCCTAGACGGGCTGCCCGCGGGGGGTTAAGGAAGAGCCGTCTATGAGCATCAAAGGTCATAGGTTTCGTAGGGTTTATAGTGACTTTGGCGGTCGAGGATCTGTATGGCACGAAGATGGTCCTCGATCCATCCTTTCCTCGCAAACCAGAATTTCTTCGCAGCAGTCGTTGTGCTCGTGCTTTTTCGGCCTTTTCTTTCTTCATCCACCGGCGCCCTCCGTATGCGCTGGAGATTATAGCGAGTGTTAGAGCCAAAGTAGCTGCTAATCGCGCGGCGTTGGGTATACGTTTCCATCGTGACCGGAGAAGGTTGGCCCAATGCGTCAGGAATATGAGAAGAGGGTCTCCATGTTGACGGAGAGTGGATTGAACAGCCATTGTGACTCAGTGCAAGCTCTTTCCACTTCCCGGTTATCGCTTTGGCCGCAATGGGGGATAGGTGGATCTCAACGACGTGCTGAGGGATGCCATGCTACCTATCTCACATTCGCTCGTCTGGCGATATTGTTGTGGCCGAGAACCATAACACAGAGATCTCAAACACCTTTGTTCCGAAGCGTGAGAAGCGTGAGAACGAAAGGCGGTTTGATTTCGCCGTTGTAAATTCACATGCCAAACCTCGGCGTCCAGGGTTCTCCACCAAAAGTTGCAGGGGTCCAGATCTGGGGTACAGTACCTTATGTAGAAGCAGTACTAGGGTACGAATCGACCAGATAGAACAATGCTTTCAGTTCACACTTTGTTGATCGGTTTTGAAGACTTCTACTTTCTATGCTATCTCATTAACCTAGAGGTGTTGGTTGCCTCTAATGAATAGAAGGACTCGCTAAGTACGAGTCCTTGCTATGCGTACGCCTCGCAATGCATCAATCATAACTATGCCACGCTAATCCGAAACATCATCAGAAGAACCGTAAATACACCAGCTTCTGATTCAGTTGGAGTGTTAGTCTGCTGTCAAGCTTTCACCTCTTGACTACTCCCGTTCATCACTTCGTTCTCCATAACGGCCTGTGCTGGGCTTGCGTTTTTGTATGACTGCGTATTTGCACCTTCCCCGGCCTTGTCGTCAATCTCGTCCAATTTCAATGCAATCCATCCTCGAACACCGCCGTCAGTGGCGAGGATCTTTCGGTCTTGACCGATCGAGGCCCTGTCACCCCTAATGGAGAGTTTAAGACCTGCTTCATCTTCCATATCGGCACTGGAAGTGTCCGCAACATCAATCCCAGCTCGCCTTGACACCTCAAGGATCGCGCGAGTGTTCAAACGTAGTGTTCGAGCGGGATCATCTGCTTTGAGGAATTTCTTCGTCAACCACGGGAATAGCACACCAAAATCGGATTGACTGAGGTGGGCAGAGGTGACCGGGTAAAAGATGTTGGGCGGAGAATGATGTAAAGATGATGGATGTTCTGCTGATGGATCCGCGGATATAGCATGCTTTGTCTGGACGAGGTTGCCGCGCCATTTGAAGAATGCTTCGCTAAGGATTGCTACAAGATGTGAGCCACCAGGCCCACCTGATGTGTAGCAGGGAAGAGGATGTTTCCAAAGCCATTCCGTCTGAGATGTTCGAAGAGGTAGACACCAAATATCGAGCAGACTGATTGGAGAAGAGGGGGTGATTTGCTTAATGATGGAAGAGGAGGCAGAGGGAACGTATAGTGGCTTATATGAGGCCGGTGTGGAAGCAGTCGCCCGGTAGAAGACGCTCTTGACAAATTGATAAATCGTTGCCGCACCAAACGAATGACCGGACCACGATATACTACCCGGATCATGGACATCCAGATTGAAGGCAAACATCGACAGCTCGCCTTGCGAGGAAGTCTTTCGGTCATCGTGCAATGCTTCGGCCGCCAGGTTCGAGACATTTTCGCCTCGGTCAAGTTTCAGGATCGATTCATGTATGAGATCCAATTCCCATAGCCGGATCTTCAGCTGTTCATTTCGGCCTCCCTCCACCTCTTTTGACGGCGTGTGTGGCATTGACCTATAATCCACGGCTTTGCTATTCCCATCTTGGCTCTGTACAAAAGAAATCGGTGCACTACCGTCTCGGTGTTCAGGCGCGACTACGACCATGCCATGGCTTGAGACGGAGCCGCAGATGTGACTGTATGCGTTCTTCGATCCACCCAATCCATGACTGAAGACCATAACGGGCCATCGCCGTTTCTTTGTGGGCGGCGGAAGCAGTCTGGCATTACGAAATGCAGGGATCGTCACGTAGGATAGTATGCTGAAGAACGGCAGATGCCTGAAAGATGGTCAGATTGCCCCTTGATATCCGAAAATCTTTTCGAAGACTCACTGAATGAAGCCCGAGAGCCTAGGACTTGCACCGCAGAATCTTGCATACGCTCTCAGGTTTTCTTTCTGTGGTTCTGGAATCCAGTGCACAGATTTGGGTGTTTTGGAGGGCGTTTCGCAAGGGTAAAAGATTCGAAAGCTAACAGTTGTGACGTTTGAATCGGGGCAAGCTGCAATCGAGGGAAGTTCTGTTATAGGAATCTCGACCGCATAGCTTCCAACGCTGTAGGGACCTGTGTAAGACGGAAAGGAAGGGGTAGGGTTGACGTGGGAAAGGAAAGACACCATCTTGGCCAGGATGAGGACAAGTCTCTGTTTTGCCTTCTGAGAAAGGCTGTGCGGTCAATGTTGTAGTACCTATGTACAGATTGCTGTGGCGAAAGCAAAAGTGCAGTTGTATACAAAGGAGAGATTCCCATTGCGCCTCCACGCTGAACACAGATAATAAATATGCCACTGATGGCAACGTCACCACCTAAACATGGAAGAGCACTGAAAATGGAATTCACGGTGTCCGGCTACGGTATTGCCGGCATCCGGATGCCTTCGGGGCTAGTCCTCTTTCGGGGCTAGAGACACGCGATACCGAGGCTCCCCGGAAGGCTGCTCGCGTGTCCACTTCAGATTCCCTTCATCTGCTCTGGCATCAATTTTATATTGGTATCTTCAGACTCAGGTGTGAGGATACTTCGTGGGAAGATTTCACTAAATACAGCAGTGTCAACTATCCTCTCCTGGTAGGACCGTTTCCAGGTGGCATGTTTACTTGTACAGGCTTCCTGGCCCTCACAAGACTCATGCCGTCGCCTTGTTCAACCATGATACCTCACAAGACTCCTCCGAAGCAGTCCGGTGCGTCAAGAGTGCCATGGTTCTGAGCTTCTTTTCTTTCTCCATCAACTGGAATTCAATTTCACTGGAGGATCACTTCGATATTCGACAGAGATTTAACTGCGACTCGCTACTCGTCGTTTAATGTTCAAGAATCCAGGACCAACTGATGCCATGCCAGTAGGGAGTGCAAATGGCAAATTGTGAGGGCTATGGAATATTCAGAGTTATGACTACAGGAATTTCTTATGGTTTTGCGTGCCTTGCATCCCCCGAAGTTCCACCCAAACCTTGTGCGCAAGGAGTGTTGGCGCTACTTTGAATTCGCTCTCCTCGACGTACTTGCTCGGTCGATCGTTCAGTGAGATTTAGGCAGTTCAAGACTGCAAGTACGGAGTGGGAAGACCGTTTCGTTTAAGCTGCCGTTCTTTGCGGATGACAATGCAGATAAGGTGCGACACACCTTCCACTTCCGGTAACGAGGTACACTACCCCGAAAAGGATGGCAAAGCTCAAAGTACTTGAGCAACAGTATAATACCAGCTATAATCCCTTCTCTCTTTTCGACTAGTCGTTGCTGTCTTGTTTTGTGTCATATCTCCAGTATGGCTCTCAGACTTGCCGTTTCTCTTTTGGCACTGGCCTCATTCATTTCGGCCAGATTCGCAACTACACCAGTTAGTCAACTCAGGAACGATGTCGAACCTAAACTCTCTAAACGTGGTGTGGATCCGGCGGCGCTATATCCCGCCTACAACCTCCAGGTCCCAGTTGACCACTTTCATAATGAGTCCAAGTACGCACCCCACTCAGGTGCCAAGTTCCCTCTACGCTACTGGTTTGACGGAAGTCACTACAAACCAGGAGGACCCGTGATTGTGCTTGAAAGTGGAGAGACTAGCGGTGTAGGACGATTGCCATTTCTCCAAAAGGGTATCATCGCTCAGATCGCCCAAGCTACCAATGGCGTTGCCGTGGTTCTGGAGCATCGTTATTATGGCACGAGTATGCCAACGTCGGATCTTTCAACTAAGAATCTGCGTTTCTTGACTACCGAACAAGCACTGGCTGACACCGCATACTTTGCCAAAAATGTTGTTTTCAAAGGGTTGGAAAAATATAAGCTCACAGCGCCACATGCTCCCTACATTGCGTATGGAGGCTCCTATGCCGGAGCATTCGTAGCATTTCTTCGAGTTCTGTACCCAGATGTGTTCTTTGGTAAAACGATGCTTTGGCAAAAACCGTGAAAGTAAGTTCTCAAGGCTAATTTGATGATTAGGAGCTATTTCATCTTCAGGCGTGACGGAAGCCATATATGATTACTGGCAATACTACGAACCGGTTCGTCAGTACGGTCCTCATGATTGTATCTCGACAACGCAGAAGGTTACGAATATAGTCGACAACATCATTATTGGCAAAAACGAGAAGGAGTTAACCACTGAATTGAAGGCTGCTTTTGGATTACAGGATCTTACGTGAGTCGACATTTCGGATATGTAGAAGTCATTTCTATTAGTGTTTGAGAAAACGTAACATCGTTATCGTAATTTATATGTACATCATATCCTTTCGTCTATTCTTCTAGCAGACATGGAGGAAGACAGAGTCCGGCCCCTATTGTCCGTGATTCCTCTGGATTAAGTGTACACTTTGGCTTGAGTTCATCCACTGGTTGTTACTTGGCTCGCTTGCAAAGAAATTACGTCTGTCAAATAAGTTGCTAAACTGTCATTCAGGTACAACAACGACTTTGCCAACGTCCTCAGCTACGGAATCGGAGGCTGGCAAGGTCGCAACTGGGATCCCGCACTCAACGACCCATCCTTCTACCAATACTGCGACAACATCACCGCCCCCTCCGTCAACTTCCCCGCCACCCCAAGCCAAACCACCACCGTCAAAAGTCTCATCGCCGCCGGCGGCTACGCCAAAGAATCCCAAGCCCTCACCACCAAAATGCTTAACTTCATCAACTACGTCAATACCACCCAAGTCGTGCCCTGCGCCTTATCGGGCCAAACCCAAGACCAATGCTTCAGCAACAACAACGCCACCTTCTACGCCCAAGACGACCTCTCCCAAACCTGGCGCTCCTGGCCCTACCAATACTGCACTCAATGGGGCTACCTTCAAACCGGCTACGGCGTGCCAAAATCCGAACTCCCCCTCATCTCCCGCCTCCTCGACCTCCCCTACGAATCCCTCATCTGCAAAGACGCCTTCAGCATCACCACCCCGCCCGACGTCAACGCCATCAACAAATACGGCGGCTACGACATCGCCTACGATCGCCTCGCCATCGTCGGCGGCGAGGCCGACCCCTGGCGGCCTGTGACGCCGCTGGCGCAGGACGCGAAGAAGAGATTTAGCACGAAGCAGGAGCCGGTGATCCTAATTCAGGGGGCGGTACATCATTGGGATGAGAATGGGGTGTTTGCGAATGAAACCAAGGCGGGGTTGCCGCCAGGGCCGGTGAAAGAGGCGCAGAAGTGTGAGGTGGAGTTTGTGGGGGAGTGGTTGGAGGAGTGGCATCGGCGGTAATTTGATTGTTGTGGATTTGGAGGGAGAGGTGCGCTGGTGGATGGGTGGACTGGGGTTTGTTTGAAGGGGTGGGATCATCGCTAAACTATCAATCTGCTGCATGCGAAATAAAAACTATTTCGCCCATGCGCAATGTTTCTCGATGCGGGATACGAAACGCGAGCTTTTGCATTTCCTTACCCTTATCCTTGTTCGCTTTATATCATACCACACCACACCACACCGCCTTTCCATCCCTTCCTTTCTAACAGATCCCTACTAAAACCCAATACCATCTATTCATCCATCCATTCTGTCGCTTACTACTGTATAGCCTAGCCTACAATCCTCACTCGAGCGTACATATGTAGTGGCGCTCTGGAGTCGAATCGTCTGCCCAGGGGCTGGCCGGGCGGGTGGGTGGGTGGGTGTGGTGGTGGTGGGAGATCTTGTATGTGGACCAGGGGAGGTCGTGGGGGTAGGGCGCGAGGGCGTGAGGGCGTGAGGGTGAGGGTTGCATTCTTGAGGGCCGGGGGTTAGTGTATGAAATTTTTGGGGGTTGTGAGGCGTGCGATGAGGGTGGATGGCTGGAATCGCGAGTGGATGATGGATGGGCAAGTCCTGCTCCGATTTCTTCCCTGGCAGCGAGGGAATTGGCGGCCACTTGTTCTTCCTCCACTTATTTGGGGACGAAATGTGCAAATCACTGTGTTGGGGGCTGATGTTCTGGAGGGGAGATGGTCCGAGGGCTTCTTGGAGTGGTTGTAGTCGTTGGTTTTTTTGGATCAGACATTTGGGTTTTGGGTCTTGAAATATATCTCGTTTGGTGGTTCGATGTATGTTATGGTATTCTGGGTTTGTTATAGTAAGAATAATACGACTTGGGTGGTTGAGTGGTTGGTGCTGCGACTTTGCTGGTGTTGGATGGTCGTGTAGAACCCTGTTTCTCGTATGTGCATCGCTTTCATGAAATCAGTGTGTGCCGCAGTGCGCATGGCGGGTTGTGTCAAGGTGTCGTCCTTGGCTTCTCTACTTTGGGGTTGATGCCTGGGGTTCTTTGTGAGGGCCTTGGTTTGGAACCATGTGGAAAGATGTTCGGCTTCGGTTCTCCCCCCAGAAATAGGGGTGTGGGTGTAAGCGACAGCACAAGTCTGTCGGAGAGGGCATGACAATGAACAGCATGACGAGCTCGTTGGTTCTTTTCTAGTTATCCGTTTTCCCACTCCTGATGCTTCCGTTGAGATAACCCATATCTAACGTAGGCAGGCGTGAGGTTGAGTGCCTTCTAGTATAGTTCTTGTCACGTGGATTTCTCTAATAAGAACTCAATCTCGATATGTGTCCCTTCCTATAGCTCGGTCTGGTGGAGTGCACGAGGGACCTGAGCTTAGCTCAGCTCTGTAGTTGCTGCAAGCTCGGACGATACGTGAAGTCCTTGATTCAAACGCACGGGGGAAGACCTTCGGGTTCCGTTTTTTCTTTTCTTTTCAGAAGAACTACATAACGCGCTGTAAAAGACTGAAACTCATTCTATGAACAAAAACAACAACCTCTGAAATTCCTCAGCATGTCGTATTTCATGTCTAAAAGATTCAATGTCATCAACCCACCCTCGCCCTAGCTCAGTCCGGTAGAGCGCACGAGGTTTCTGGCACTGCTGGGGCATCCTTCTTGGCTCTGCTCTGACACGTTGCATCGGCCTGTGAGGTCCCTGGTTCGAATCCAGGGGGTTAGACCTTCGGGTTTTTTTCTTTGCTTTTTGGAGACATTATGTACGATGGTAAGTGAGTGCTGAGCGGGGAAACGAGTGAATAACGGGGTGACTGCATGCGTGGCAAGTGAATTTGAAATTATTTCATTAGGACACCTTGAGAATTGAAGAGACGATGAGCGGACATGATCAGTTACTAATAAACCTCACAATGATTGAATACGAGCGACAAGAAGTTTGAGTTTCTGGATAGTGAACAAGGCAGCTGGTAATGCTGTTCCCATGTTCGGACAGAATGCAGTAGCCTTACCCTGCCGGCTCCGCTAACCACAATACAATCATTATGACTTAGGTTTCCTCGTGAAGAGGCCAGCAACCTGTTCAAAAAGCTCTGTAATAGGAGGTAAGGCGTGAGCTGGACCGATATCGAAAACCTCGGCCAAGCGATCCCGGCTAACGACGACCGCGTCCCCTTCTGGAAGGGCCAGCGTGACGTTGGAAGATGAGAGCTTGGGGGTTACTGGTTCGTCATCACCGCTGGTGTCATTTAGTTTGGATTCGATGGTTGTTCCGTCCCCGTACATGTCTTGAATCCCACGAGAAGGTGCTTGGTCAACGTCTGCCACATTCATCAAGTGCATGGGCAACGATTGACTGCACGTCAAAGTTCTGACTTCGGCGGCTAAATCAATAGCGTGGTAACCTTGTTGTCCCTTGGCAGGCAGAAGTGAAGTTATGGTGTTAGGCAAAGAGGTCGAATATAAAGGTACGGGATTTACAGGGTCGAAAATGGTGACCTGAGCCTTCATCTTCGGGTTGCCCTTTGACTTGTGTCCAAGCTCGGGCAGGGCAACAGCAAAAGTACGATTTTGATGATCGACGGCAAGGTGAGTCATGGTTCTTTGCTTCCCCAATGATAAGCCGTGCTGGTGCAGAGCGAAGCCGAAGCTGAGCTCTTCCATTACTAGATCGAATATTCGAAGCTCGTGGGATAGGGTGATCAGGTACCTATCAGTGATACCCAAGCCTATCAAAGGTCCTTTATACATACTCGTCTTAACCCATCGCAGCATCCCGTCGTCAGTGTCGAAGATCTGAATAATAGAAGTTGGAGACAACTGGTATCCGACAGCCAGCATTGATCCATCCGAAGAATACGCAATTTTGGCGCCTGATTGTATCGCAGTCGCAGATTCTAGCGATTGCAAAGCCGAGACGTGACGGCACCTCCAGCTCATCAAACTTTTGCCGTCCTTTCCTCGAACTTGTAAACCATTACGGCTTCGTAAAGATGGCTTCCATATACGAACAATCGCGTCATCACCAATCGTCGCGAAGCCGACACTCGAAGGATCGGCAGCCAGATCATCTACAGTGCCATGGCCAGATGATGTGTCGGATCGCGAAGCATGAGGATTGTCAATCCTTGATACCAATTCCCAGCTCTTCGTTTCGTCGTTCCATGACCAGAATTTAAGATAGATCTCGAGCCGAGAAATCTGCTCCGTCGCAACTCTCTCCTTATCAAAAGCTAGGAGGGTTAGATCCCGTCTGGGCGGCATCCATTCATCCACTGTTGCAAGCCATTGACCGTCAGAGCTTATCTGCATAAAGGTAACGTGTGGCTCTTGAATCACATTGGATTCAGGTCCAATGTTCACATCTGTAACGTTCGTCCGCGTCAGGGCCTGCCGAGATAATTGTTGTGACGAAGTAATGTCAAATGTCTGCAGGTAAACTGCGCTATGCTCGCTTGAAAGTAGCTGTCTTGAGGTGGAGCTAGAAGGAACAGCAAGAAGCAATTGGCCCGGTCCTGTCGAGCCTACAGTGGCTGGAAACCGTAGGCTCTGTGTTTGGATCGAATTCTTCGAGGGTGCATCGACAGTCGGCAAATGAGGCAAACTGGAGCCAGCATTTCTTGCCGCAGGGGTCTGGATACCGGAAACACTAAAAGTCGGCTGCAGCTCGGATGTAGACAGGATCATGGCAGAATTGTCCGCAAGTCGGATCCCATAGGAAGAGCCAGACGGCGACACTACTATGCTCTCGATAGGAGCAGAAAGATGGGGCAAAGGTTGTTTTTGGCCCGTTTCGAGCTGCCATATTTGCAGTACAGTCTCCAAACCGCCAGATATGATATAATTTCCTAAAAATTCAGCTACCATGAACACATAATACATCGCTATTACTTACCGTCTGCAGACCATTTTACTGAAAGAACAGCGTTCCTATGCCAGTGCATACGCTGAGAAGTTACGTTGGCTGCTTTGTCCAGTTTTGAGTGTCGCTCAGCCTCCTTGAGTTTCCTTAGTAGGTCATCGTAAATGAATATTGAGCCCTTCAAGCCCCCAAGGACAACATTTACAGTGCCCTGTGGAGTCGACTTCGCCAGCTTAGCTCTTTTCAATGAATATTCAGAATGCTTTATCTGAACGTCAACGCTAGTAATCCATTCGGGGCAATCGACGTCCCGCCATATATACGAAAGGTTTCTCAGTGGAACAGCATCGGACTTCTCTATCGATCCAATCATCAGAATTGGTCCAGATGTTGCTATAATGACCCGTCCATTCTCATACACCTTGAGGGAGGTCAATGGCTTGGGGTACTTGCGCAAAGTACCTAGATCGGTCTTTGCAGCATCCGCCCCTCCCACAAGACGATGTGCCGTAATCATCCATGGCCCCTCACCTTTCCTGTCAATTGTGTAGATCAGGCCGTCGAATTCGTTGTCTACACTCGGATTCGAGGCTCCTACAGAGTATATGGGAGACGATGTATTCCAGGACTCTAACTTTACACCTTCGATCCAGTCCCAGTTCTGAATCATGCCTGAACGTGTCGAAAGGTAAAGGTGGCTGGTGTTTTTAGGGGAGATGCTGAATGCCGTAATGCTGTCTGTTCGATTTATTCGTAATTTTCGCACAAGAACTGAGGTTGATGTTGAGTAAACGTGTATGGCAGAATCGTACGCAAGCAGTATATATCTGCGAATATTTTTTTTAGCCACACAAGAGGATGCAGATACATGGAGATGACTTACGCTTCGTCTTGTGAGAACACCGGGTCGAGATCAAGCATATGCCCGCCAGTAGCCTCTGAGACCTTCCACTTCTCATTGTAGCCCTTATGGTGCTTCTTCCTTGACCGACTCCCGCCAAAAGATACACTGACAGTGGTTTCAGTATTTGCACCAAAGCCGCCTAGGTTTTCAGCTCGTGAGCTCTCTGCTTGCTCTCCCCTCTTCCTCCTCTTTTCTATTTTAGCCTCGCGTCGTCTGAGCGCTTTATTCGAAGGATCCGTCTCTGGAGCAGGTCGAGGGTGCTCCGTAGCTTTCGCTACGGTAGTGACAGCACGAAAGCCATTTTGGTTGCTTGTTCTTGAGCTCCTGAGTTCTTTTTTGTCCTTCCTTTCCAGCTTAGTTTTAGGTCGCTTGGACGCTTTGCTCGGACTCTCTACACTGGCAGCAAGTGGGGCATCACCCGGGGCTTTTGGTACGGTTTCGACAGTGCGTTGGCGATCTTCATGCTTTCCATTGTTCTCCATATGCTCTTTCACTCTCTTGTGTTTTGCTCCCTCCGCCGACTCAATATCGCCTTTTTCGCGTTTTCTTTTGGACATGATTATGGTGCTATTTCTATTTGGTGGAGGAGCATTGATAGGTTACAGGTCCTTCAGCAGGGATAGGGTACAACAGGATCGTCCTGACCGTCAATGGCATGGTCTGTGGAAATTGATAAGGCTCAACAATATTGAACTCCAACGGCGATAGGGCTCAAGGAAATTTGTGGTTAGCGCGGAATCTGTTCCGCGTGGGAATCCCGCTTCTGGAAATGTTCGACGTCAATCCTAAGTCGAAACGCTGATTTCTTACCCACTACTATTGATAAGCTGAGGGCACACTATCGATTCATATTATACCTCGTGCATCGTTGCAAGTGCCCACAGAGCAAACCATTCAGCATGATTATCCCGGTGCGGTGTTTCTCTTGCGGCAAGGTGCATCTACTCTTAGCATGAGGGAAACAAATACTAATTTTGGGCGGAAGGTGATTGGGGATCTTTGGGAGAGCTATTTGAGGCTGCTGGATGACGGTGTGGCGGATGGGTAATAATTATACGCTTTGTACGACCTGAGAATTGGTTTTAGCTAAAACAAAACAGCGATGCTATGGATAAACTGGGCTGCAAACGCTACTGCTGCCGGCGCATGCTTATGACACACGTGGACCTGATCGAGAAGCTGCTCAAGTAAGAATATCGCCGACCTGTAGCTCCTTCCAGCTGATCGTGTCAAGGTACAACCCTGCCGAGAGAGATCGATCCAAAGCCCAGATATAAGAAGAGATAGAAAGTTGGGAGCCGGATTGGGTTCTCAGGAACATGTACAAGAACTACCAAAGCGAAGAAATCATGATACCAGGCGTTATGCGATTTAGGACTGGCCCTTTAACAATTTCGATGGGCTTGAGCGCATGCAGTTCATCATTCGTTACGCTGATCTAAATTCTAGATGCTACACTCCTCTCGTCAATCCAAGTTTCAGACTCTAGCTGACACTGGAATCACCCGCCCAAGTTCCATCGCACATGCTATCACCCGCCATGTTCTCTAGCTCATCCACGACGTCTTTCTTGCTCCCGCCGACTTTGACCTTGATGTTGGCCATATCCGTTGTTCTCCATTCCTTGTACTCGAGAGGGGCCTTTCCCTTGGTCGCCTCGATAAGGAAATGGTTATACGCATGTCTACCTTCCAGGTTCTGTTTGGTGAACGCCAAGGTAGCCCCCCGGAAGCTGAGATTGCCGGGAGTAGAGGGAAGGTCAATCCGCCGTGGAGTCGCGTTCGACTCCACGAGTGCCTTCCACGTGTTGCCTTGGGTTATTGTGTGGGCAACGCCTTTGAAAATCTTGTAGTTCATCTTTGAAGGATCTCTGTTTTCCTATGTTCCACGTCGGTCAGTAGGGTTGCGGGGCAATTGAGGCTTCTTCACTCACCTAGAGAGTTGATTTGTCTAGACAGCGATGCTTTTGGGGTATCGAGAAGGACGTGCAAGTTGGAAAGTTTGCTCTTGCTGGTTTGGAGTGGTAGAAGTCTTTGTCGATTGGTAAGAGGTCGAGCTCCGAAAGCATGAATTTATACCCATCCTGAGATGAGTGAAGATAATGCTGGTGTATAAGACAATGTGTTATATAAAGTCACGACAATGTGTGATATATATAGCGTCGTGACAATGGGGTGATATATCAATGAATAACTGGTATGCTATTAATCCTGTCCTCGCTGTTCCTGATTTCTAACACTCTCAGAATTCGTGACAGTATTTTCACTATCTATGTTGAGAGCTTGACAATGCTGTAGTGTTTGACGGAGTGCAAGCATACAAAAAACCCGAAACCAAATAAACGACAGAGCCATAGAGAGAAACGGGTACGATCGGAACAAATCAGTGGCTTGGGCTCACTCAAACTTGAGTGACACACTGTCTTCTTTCCAGGGGAAACTAGCGTTGCAATCTGGTCTCCGCTCGCAGCTTATCGTCCTTTAGCGGAGGGCGTGGCAGAATCGTCTTTGCACATGACCTCTTTACCTGCAACCTCCAACGAAGCCTCCACTTCCTCCCTAGTCCCACCAACTCGCACTTTCACAGTCGTGATGACCGGAGGAGTTCCGCCATTTCCATCTCTCCACCGATTCAACGCTCTCCACTCCCTAAAGGACAAAGTATCCGCCGTCGCTTGGAAATGATTGTACCTCTCATTCTCTTCCGACGTTTGTTTCTCAGGGCCCCGGAAGTGGAGATTTCCCTGGAGCGGAGGGGAGATCGACGCGGCCCTGGGGGGGGTTGCTCGCACGAGTCTGCTGCATGCGTTGTCTTGGATTATGGCTGCCGCTATGCCTTTGAAGGCTTTTCCATTCGTGAGAGAGTGGTGTGGAAAGGTTGGTTTCCTCGGTTATTGTTTTTGATACGAAGAGATGATGGCAATACTTGTTGACTTAGGGAACATCAGATGGGCTATATAGGCCTGGGGGACAAAGCAGACGCTTGGAATACGGTAGAAACATCTCCTATCGCATATTCATGTTGCTTCTTGGTTTTTTGCTTTCTAAATTACCGTTTCAGTCCGGAATCTTGGCCACTGTAACCATTTGATATTTGAATGAATGAATTTAGGTCCTGAGAAGAAGCTAATATAGAAATTGGTTCGTCCCTCGTCTAATTATCTCGCTGAATTTTCCTCGTGCTTCAAACAATTCATGTGCAGCTTTCAGCCGCCCACCTAGGAAACCAGCATATTCGGTAATGAACTTCAGCCTATGTATTCGGCATAGTTCATCCACTCAGCATCAGTTTCCAATGCTTTTAAGTCGCTTTCTCTTAACGCGATCGCCAAATCAATATTTCCATGTGGATCCTTCGGCATAAGATATGCCAACCCTTCACAGGGCGTTAGCTTCGGTCTCCTGACAAATTCGGGCATTCCAAGCAGTGGCCCAAATCCTCCTTCAGGGTAAACAGGTAAATCAGCCCAAGAGGAGACTACGAAATCCCGCTCAGGATGCTTTACATCATACCCTATCGTCCGCTTATCGGGCTCATTGCGAAGTAATGTCGCGAGGCTGCGGATAAATAAATCGTTAATTTGAAGCGTAACTCTGCGGATCAGGAGGGTGATGGCTGAGATCGACATTTCCTCTATCAGAGCCTTGATAGGCAAATGAATGGAGGCGCACTGCACCGTGTTGCCGAGAAAGGCGTCGGGAATTGGTGGCCTGAGAAAACGACGCCCGTTCACCGCTCGCAAGAGGGTGGTATTGTCGGTTATATTGAGGTGCGAAGAGCGAGCTTTGGTGATGGCTTTCCAGAGGAGAGCTGAGACGGCGTCGTTAGTTGTTATCCATGAATCTGGTGGACACTCTTTGGAGGCATCTGCTTTGAGATTGGCGAGCTTTGGGGCTGAGAAGCGGAAGTAGGTCCACAGCATAGGAGGGCTTTGGCTGTGCTGCTCAGGTTGTTTAACCTTTTTGGGGTCTATACGAAGGTCTAGGTGTTCCAAAGGTGTCTCTTCCGGCTTCAAGGGAGGAATGTATTTTCCGCGGTCGAGGTAAGCAGCCCGAATGTCGGCTTCAAAGATGCTTTCCCCTCTGCAAGATATTGCAAACATTCGTATTATCTGTCCTAGACCATTACCATCCACGATGTTGTGCATACCTGCAAAGCATAGGAAGAGACCGCCACGGACAAAGTTGGCTTGGATAACCAAAACAGGGCAAGTATCAGCGTCAGTAGGGTGATCTGGAAGGCCCTTCTCTGGCGATAGAAGGCTTCCATCTAGCATGGCCGAGGGGGCTCTGGCTTTGCTGATTTCATGGTAGGCCGGGAAGTCGCTGGAAAGGTGCTTGATCCGTAACAAAGAACCATTGGGATGCTCGTAAGGTACAACATGACACAGACCCGATTTGAATTGCTCGCCCGGCTGGTCCGGGTCATATTTGACTTGGCCTGTGAGAAAAGGAATTGCTCTCGTAAGGCTTTGGCATGCTGATTCGAGGATCGATATCGCCTTGGAGCAATCAACATTTTCCTCAACGGGAAAGCAGAGCATCATGATGGTATAAGTTCTCAGGAAGGCCATTGGATCAAAAGGTCCAAGCTGTTCCATAGTTGAAGGATGTCCCATCTCGACTCCGGATTGTTTTTGGGTGGGTTTGCGCTGAAGGCGAATGACCACAGATTTCAATAGAATAAATAGGCTTGCTATGGCGCAGCAAGAAGAATAGGGTAGGGATCAAAAGCTTCTCATCGCATAGAAATGAATCTCATGACTCACACAGCCAATGAATCCCTCTCCTACCGCTTACCATCTAGGTACTTTAGTTACTTTGCTTCTCAGATCTCAGATGCATGCTTACCTCATCGCATCAAAGCCTTGCATCGACATCTCACAGCTTGTGATTGAAACGTATCCTAGCAGTATCAATCGCAAACTCATACTGAACAAGCAGAAAACTACAACATGCTGAAGTAAGTTAGGGTTGGAACCCTTGTCGTTCAGATTGGCTACAGTCATTTTGGGTATGCTGTCACTTGACATACTCCTCTTGGACATCGGCCATGTCAGAAGCGTAATCCTTGTTAAACAGCTGAATGGCCTCGACAGTTCAAATTTGATCCAGCCTCTATTCGATTAATCATGTGCTTTCTCTGTAGAAATCTATAAAGGATTCTCTTCACTACTCCTGGTCAGATCAAGGCAGAATGAAATTTCAGTTGAGGTGAAATCATCAGGTAACTAGTCTCACCTGTTCGACTGTGCGCCTAAGGGTTCAGGGAACCGCACCGGTTTTAGAAGTGATTTCTGGTTCTTGGAATCTATGAATAACAGCGCGACCGACACTGCATGGAGCTTGGTCCAATCATCACTCTGCACTCTCAACTGCTTTTACAGAGAGTGCTACTCAAAAGAAAGCCGAAGGTCCTTGATGAACAAAGAAAAAGAACGTAATGTACAGCATGGCCAGGGGCAAAGCGTATCATGCTTTCTTGACTGCTCCCTGGATGTATTCGATGGATCAGATGAATCTATCGTAGTGTGTAGAGGTTGGAAGTACAACATAAATACTCGAGCGATAAGCACTGATAAGAAGAGCCTGATACAGTAAGAGAGTTCAGCATTGCTTGCAACTAGACAGAAAAAAAAGTTAGTCGAGGCCACTTCGACAAGCGAAACATCCTTTCTCTACACCTCTTCGTGATACCGGCAAACTGTAGCACTGCAAGCGACGTGCTGTGTCCTTACCAAGAATAAGGCCCGATGCTTGCTGTGGTACCCTGAAACTCCCATTCTCAACGATATGAATCTTCCAACCCTTTTGTTCTTTACATCGTGACCATCGCGTCCTTCCACTCCTCTACACATCTAGTCACATCCCCAAGGCTCTTCTTGCACTTTGCATACGCCACCTCAGCCTGACGAGCCGCCTGCTTCGCTTCTTCCATTGCTTTCTCCGCATCACGAGCCTGTGTGACAGCATCCACCATGATCGTGCCCAGTTCCAACAAACGCCGTTGCTTAGGGGTTGACCGCTCTGTACGAGCCGAGTCGAGGATCTGCATTGCCAGTGTGGTGGTTTTGGAGACCTCGGATGGTATAGGTGAGGCAAATGATGGGGTTGGTGGATTTTTCATGCCATCGTTCGCAGCTGCTACTGCTTTGGCGCGATTCATGGAAGCTAAGGTCGGGCGATGCATCGGGTGAACTTCAGAAATTGATGGAAACGGGCTTCCATTAGAGGTAACGCGGACTTGCTTGCCCTTTTTATTTGATCTCAAGGAGGATGGCTCGGTGTTTTCAGAAGAACGCTTGTTAAACAGGCCTCGGAAATTGGAGAGCATGCCCTTTGATAGCGATCCCTGAGATTTGTTGGATTCGCGGGCTGTCGAAGCACGCTTCATCGTTGGGTTGGTCGTATCGATTTGAGACGAAGCGAGACCTCCAAGACTACCAAGATTGTTCTGGCGTGTGTTGAACTTCGCGGCCGTGCCTGGGTCTATGTCATCTATTCCTAGAAAAGTCCGAGAAATTCTGTTCGTTCTACTCAGGGGAGATAGTGGAGAAACCTTTGCAGAGCCATCAGTCGTATAGTCAGGATGAGCTGTGTGGGAAGAGCTCCTTGGTGGGAAGCTGCCGGAACTGAAGGTTTGTGCAGCATGTCCAACCTGATCTGGGGTCGCTGGCAGGTCTAATGTTTCATCGATCTTGTTAGGCAGCTCAGAAGAACCACAAAACAGGTCACGAGCTTGGCCGTAAGGTTGTCTCGCTATAGGCTTCTCGTAATTTGCCTTGATACCTTTGCCGAGATGCTCCTGGAGAGTGATTGGCAGATAACCGGAAGTAACGGGCGTCGAGTCGCTGTATGCAGTACTGCTATCAGGATTTGGCATTGGGAATATCCAAGGTTCGTCCTCGGCAATTCTGACGTGCTCATCGTTACATGTCTGAGTTACAACTACGTCCGTGGCGTCTGCGCCAGCCACACTATCGTCCAAGCCCTCAGTTGCGTCGAAGAATGGATCGTCTCCGCCAGATGAGCTGGTATTGTTATGACTGCTTTTGGGCGTCTGCGCCATAGAATGCTTCTTCGCGTGACTGTTCGGCAGCAGGAAGCTGACATCAATACTTCTAGCCTTCTTCTCCCTAGAGTTGATATCAAACAGGCTTTTGCGCGAGGTAGACAGTGGGAAGCCTTGACTTGAGGATGGACGTTGCACTGGTGTATTTAGTGATGCGCTCGACACTTTGTCTTTTGCCTTTACCAGCTCGCTGGCCACAGCGGCACGCCGAATTTCTTTGCTCCTATACTTGCTCGATTTTGGCTGATTCTCTTTGTCCGGTCCAGTACCCATAATCAGCCTATCCGCTGATGGCGAGATCCTCAGAGTGGGGCCATGTTCTGGCGAAGTCATAGAGAGTCGCTTGATCTCATAATTTTGCCTTGGGGACTCTTTGATCGACTGGAGAGCTACCGAATGATGAGTACTCTTATCTTCGTAGATGCTGAATTCGTCGCGGAAGACCTTCTTAGGCTGAGCAAATTCTTTCTCCTTAGATTCATCTGTTGAGTTCTTGATAGGATTAGATGTATGGCGAAGTACTGGAATCGAGCTACGCCTCTCTCCAATGATCTGGGACTTCTCACTATCAACGGTCACTGCCACGGGTAATTCGTGTGTTGCATGTGGAACGTCTGGCACGGAGCGAGCGGGTGGCTTAGGTGCAAACAACGGGCTCGAAGCTCTGGATTCACTCCGGAGGCTGCCACGACTACTTGGACGACGATGGGTTGGGCGCCGGCTGCCAGCGACAAACTGTGCAGGAGCCCGGTTGCCGCACAAAGAGTCTTTAGACGACTTCGATGCAGGAGGACGAGCATTAGAAGGACTGACTGAGCGATAAATAGGACCTTTGGAGGCACGCAAGCTACCTTCGCTATCCTGAGTAAATGGTTCTTTTACGTTGGTAAAGTCAGTGAAGCCCATGATTTTGCTCCTTCCGGTTGGATCCTTGATCAATTTGCCAGCTGAAAGGCGAGCACGAAGAGATGACGTCCGGGTCTGGCGTGGTTGGTTGGTTGGCTTTGACTCCTCGGCCGATTTCTCAACAGCTGCAGCACCTGCTGAACGGTCAGGAACATACGTTCCCAATGTATTCGGCTTTACTAGCTGAGCTGGTGCAGTGTCACGGTTCTCTGTCTTCTGATCCGGATTCACGGCAGGGTTTCCCGTATCGTTTACGTCAACACTAGTGTTGAATAGGTTGGGTGGATTTGTAGAAGCAACTTCCTTGCGTTCGACCTTCGGCATTGACGAAGCTTTCATTTTGGACCCTTCTGGCTTCGATATTGGGTGGTAGGCTGCACTAGGCAAGACCGGGTATCGTTCCCCTTGACGGTGTGTTAACTTTGGGGATCCCCTACTGCTATCCTGGTGATTCAGTTGGCGGAGCTTATCGGGCGTCGTAGGTTTCTCTGGGAACAGGACTGGCCATTCCTCCTCATCGTGAGGCATACCCGGTGGGGAACGGCGTAAAGGTTTCTCGCTTGCATCGATAAGGCTTCGAGCCTCTTTGGTTGGACTAGCTTTGACCATTTGAGCGATTGGAGGGCTGGGAAGGGGCTTGTCAGCTATGGTGGTGTTTGAAGCTTGTGCCGAACTCGAAAATGGAGAGTCTGGAAGCTGCCCGCAAGAATGTATAGCCAGCTGGTCGTCAAATTAGTGTTGATCCTCGTTAAGACACTTACTCGACAAAACAAATCATCACGTACCTTATCTGGAAAGGTAAGTGCCGAAGGAGTCTTAGGATGCTTCAAATTGCCTTCCTTTCTGGATCGGGGCGTGGGGTCTCCTGTACGATTAAAACCTACCCGCTTCGCAGCTGATACCATCCAGCCGCTACCCTTGCTAGACGTGAGCGACGACGGGGTCGGAGTAGTATCGTAGGCTTTCTTGGATGATGGAATGCTTTGTTTGGAAGAGGAAACTGTCGGTGTCATGAAGTGAGGCGATTTGGATTTACCGAGGTTTTCGCTTGATGCTGGTGACTTTAGGGCTTGCGAAGCCATCATGTCACCCGATTGACGCTTGATGGCATTATTTGCCTTGGCCGTGATATCGGTCAGTGTACCCATTTTGGTCGAAGGAGGGTTAGACACGTAAATGTGCTCCGAAGACGTAAGTGTTCTTGGGAATTAGAGGGCACTGTTTCGAGTACTTGATCTTTTGAGTACAGAAGCTCTTTAAAGGAATGTAATGAAGGCTATTGCTGCCAGTCAGGCAACAGTGTCCATGATGAGGAACATCGACGGCTTAACCTGAATGTTGTGAAGCTGGTTGGAGAGAGAGACATGAAAAATAAACAAAGGGGAAATTCTATAAACAGACGCGCCCTACGCCTACCAACGATCGATGATGAAGAATACCCAAGGCTCGGAAGGGTATCGAACTGTGATTGGTTGTGGCTTATGGACATATAACACAATCCGCACTCACGGCACCACCCTAAACATGCATGCAATCACCGAACTCTTGTACTTTCCAACGTGTTTCCAGAGTCGAACAGCAACCAGCAACCACATTTCATGAATGGTTACTCAGTTCCATGTCTGCTAGCACATCAGCCAAGAATACAATATGCCATCACTAAGTAAACCATGGATCTATCTCCTCTCTCTTTCACTTGTGAACAATATCATGAGATTGTGAGGAGAAGGTTAGAATGCCAATAGACAGCTGCCATTGCAAGGATATTGCAACTTAGCTTGTCAGCCCCAATCCCAGCCCATAAAAGCAAACAATATCCCCAAGATGGAAGATTGTCTTGAATCACGCATCAGAATCGATTCAGGAATCCTCATCAGCCGCTCCCCATCACAAAATCATCCCCTTCCCCAACTCTGTCTAATTTTCTCTTCTCGCCACCTGTAAGCCCGCCCTCTTCATTGTCGCCGCCAAATTCCACGACCTCCCACTCCACCTTCGTTTTGCCATCTGCGCTAGTATGTCCCCCTCTCCTTCTCTTCATCCTGCCCAGTTCGCTGCCTTCGATCATCTCCTCAAACCACGGCGTGCCCCTTATTTCCCTACCATGACCTGTCCTTGTAATGTTGGTGTTTTCATCTGCTTCTCTATTCCCTGACAAGAAACCTGCGGTCTCCAAAGCCTCCACACTCTCAGTTCTCAGGCTGCCCAGACTAACATAAACCCATTCGGCCTCCTCTATGGGGTCTTCGCTCCAGTATGTTAATGGAGTACCGCAGAAGCCACAGAAGTGCCGCTTGGTACGAGGCGCGTGTTGCGGGGTGAATACCCGGCGGATTGTATTATGTGTCTCATCAGGGTAGCATGCGTGAGTGGTACTGCGTATGTGCGAGAGTGGGATGCGTAGGGTAGGCGCTCGACCTACACTATTCGTTAATAATAAGGAAGGAAATGATGGTGGAACTACCTATTTACCAGACGCAGCTTCGTCATGGAGGACCAGTTGTAAGGAGTCGTTGGCCAGTAATGGGGTGAAAATCAGATACTGGTTTCGTCCGCAGGAGCAACCTCCTTGGAGCGGAGATTCTTGGGTCATTGTATGTTGTTGCGATGCAAGAAGCCAAGTTATGGATGTACGCTTTATCTTTCATCAACTGAGCTTTGGATGGATCATGGTAAGTCAAGTGAGGTGCATCTGATGAGGAAAGACGGTGACGTTCGAAAGGCGAGTGAAGGGCAACCCTCGTCCCGCATTTTCTGCGCAACTAGATATCATCAAGTCTCCGCGACAAAATCACAGTTGGTCCTCTCGTTGTAATACGTTGAATTTAAGGGTTATATCGAATTGTTCCAGACTCATTCTAAGACGTGGTGATGAGACCAGTCTCGGAAGACATTTCGGGATAGATACGGTAGCATTCCTGCGTACGGAATAGATACTACGGGCTACGTGATCTGACTGTTTGCCAACCAAATCTCAAATGGTACTGTTCTCATGTGGTACGAGTACATGATTGGCGAGAAACCAAGCTGGGAACAAGCGATGGTCCTAAATGTCCCAGTGTTCGTAAGGTACTTCGCTACTCCGTATGGGGGTTCTTTTACCAGCAATGCTTTAACAGAGGTATGAAAGATATAGCAAGGAGCCCCCAAGACCATAGACCGAAATGCACTTCTATGATCGTCTGAACTACTACTATTGTACCAGATAGACGTGAAGGAGAGTAAGACAATCCAAGCGCAGAAAATTTCAAGCAGCGGACTGGTTCCGCGCTGTCCCACCGAACTTCACATTCAGGAATCGCTTATTGCATTTCCTCTCTTTGGATTTTCGTCTCACATCTCGTCAAACATCCCGAACCGCTGAGAAGGTCAGCATGGCGCAGAGCTACAAGGCTCTGAAGGAGGGTTTTGTCTCTAATCTGTCAGGAGGAGAAGTTTCAGAGGTCAACTATGTGACAGCTGTAGCTCCAGTACGTTCGATTGGAATTTTGTCTTTGCTAGAGCTGATAGGAAAATCTCTCTAGGCAGCCGTTCTTCTTTGGTCAACTCTTCAAAGCCGTCAAGGGCTTTTCGTCAACTATGGCCCAGCAGCATTCGTGACCGACTTTCTCCTCAACGTCGGAGCAATTCTCCTTGCAACGACATTGTATTCTTCAAACCCAATACTTCTCAACATTTCCCTCATAATACCCGCCTGCTTGCTTTACATGCTTCCTACAGCGTCCGCTCGCCAAAAGATGTCTTCAAAGCCAGACAGTAAAGTGACAGGGCAAGACCAACCAGATCCCCTACCAGTCCGGCCTTTTATCACGTCATATAGAGGAACGATGATTGTTATTACTTGCTTAGCAATCCTGGCGGTTGATTTCAGAATCTTCCCAAGACGCTTCGCTAAAGTCGAGAATTGGGGTACCTCATTGATGGATATGGGAGTAGGGTCTTTTGTGTTCTCTTCCGGGGTCGTTTCAGTTAGGCCAATCCTGAAAGATCGGCTTGCAGGCAGAACACCGTCTTTAGGGCTACAGCTGTACGCAACAGCGAGGCACTCTGTGCCGTTACTCGTTCTTGGCTTTATCAGACTATATAGCGTCAAAGGTCTGGATTACGCAGAGCACGTAACAGAGTATGGAGTGCACTGGAACTTCTTCTTCACTCTTGCTCTTTTACCGCCATCAGTGGCACTGTTCCAGTCATTGAATTCGTTGGTACCCTCAATTGCACTACTTGCGCTACTTCTTAGCATGGTTTATCAAGCATTACTCGAGTATACCGGCCTCAAAGCGTACATTCTTGCGGCACCACGCACCAACCTACTGAGTATGAATCGTGAGGGTCTATTCTCGTTCCTTGGATATCTGGCCATATTCTTGGCAGGCCAATCGGCAGGCTTCAATATACTTCCACGCAATTCAATCGGAAGTACTAGTAAAAGTGACCCTTTCAAACAGAGAAAGCAGCTGCTCGGTCGCTTAATTCTTTGGTCAACGGGCTGGAGTTTGCTATATTTTCTTGCTACATCATATAATTACGGCCTTCATCTCAGAGTGTCCCGCCGTCTTGCAAACCTTCCTTACGTACTTTGGGTGTCGGCATTCAATTGCGCACAAATCACATGTTTCTGTGTTATAGAAACCTTGGTATTTCCCCAAGTCTATAAGGCTACTCACCGCACGTCGGAAAGAAAAGAGTGCGATAGGGCGACCAGTAAAGTGTTGAAGGCTTTTAACAGGAATGGGTTAGCTATATTTCTACTGGCGAACTTACTCACAGGTCTAGTCAACATGACTCTAAATACTCTCAGTATGGGCCGAGAAGAAGCTATGAGTATATTGTTAGGGTATGCCTCAATTTTGACCGTCGTCGCTGTCAGTCTGGATTACATGGATCTTTCTATCAAGTTGTGATAGAGTTGTGATCAAACTCTCGTGTTCTCTACTGTCTGCATAGGCCACTAAGGTAGGTCGCCATCTTGCAAGCGACATACACGAACTTTGACCTTGGCAGCGGCCAAGAACAGAAAGTGACACAGCAACACCTCTGTGGGTCAAGGTTAAGCAGAAAATCCTATTCTCCGGAGACGCATATACCAGATGAAATCTGAAAGAAGAGTGCTATACATCAAATTCCGTCCACTTCCGGTACAAGTTGTAGATACCGACTTCTTTGACCATCACTGCTAGTTCCGACACTCGAGATTGTGCTAGCGCTGCTAGACCTGCGTCTGGCTGTGGCGGCTTTAATGTCATCTGCGGTGGGCATTGCGTCTTCGATGTGTGTGCAACGGTCCGAGTCTTTGAGTGGCCGTGGTTTGGGCATCACATATGTTGTGGCAGGAAGAAGTTCGAGGAATTGAGTGGACGGAGCTCTGCCGGATTGGGTATGGGAGGATGAGGTCATGTTGAAAAGCAATCCGTAGTGACAAGTGGTTGACTAGGGGAATGGCAGCGCTTGTGACAACGAAAGGCTTTCTTGCAAGCCTGGAGTTCTATTGCGAGGGAGATGCTTTAGAAGTGTATCACATGTGTAGAGTAAAGAGCATGCAAGGACGAGCGGATCTTATATGCATACTTGAGACGCTACGTCCAACTGTTGCTTGGTGGTATTGTGGTCAAGAAGTGGCTGTGACCTGTTTCGGTTTGGTCTTAGCCCAGTACGGGTAGGTATGTCAAACAAAGGATTTAGGAAGACAGGAGTTATTTGGAAGAAAGTGTATGGGGTAGATGGCCTTGTTGGCAGTTGCGGATCAAGGGAACAGGGAGCAAAGTTTCGTGTGGAAGGAAGTCGTAGACAGCATCGCATAATGCCAACGACGATGGGGCGCAGTATCGCTATCTTAAGCTATCCAAGGAAGTAGATATACCACAGCACCATCCATAGAGGGGCGGTATCAGCCAGGAAGTGCGGCAAACGTTTCGATGCTGAGTTGGTGACTCGTAGTGGTGCCCAAGATCTGGCCCACGTCTTTGATACAAGGATGCGTTATCCCGCACCTCCACGATTCACGGAGGAACGGTTCCACAATACCAACGTCCGCTGTGCCTTTGAGTTGCGATCCTCCTGTTGAGTCGTATATAGGTGTCATCTTAAGAATGTGTCGCCGTTGGAGTTTGGACCAGTGACAAACCGGTGAAGCTGCAACGCAATGCAGCCACCATCTCACAGAATACGATCACGGTACACAGCATACCCGTAGCCGTTTGCGATGACGGGCACGTAGGAATACGACATTCGGAAATCTGCTTTATCTCTACCGGTTCCTCAGGTTCTGCAGCCCTTCCATGTGCCCAGATCTCCAGGTCTCCGTGGCCAGCCTGGAGCCAGGCACCAGGATAGCGACATCAAAGGCTTCAACGTCTTGCAAGTAGGCTATCAAGTAATTAGCCTCAAAGTCACAAGACTTCACATTGATGCGTGTTCTTGCGCAGATCTGATCCTAGACCGACGCCAGCAATTGATATTCGAAAAGCTACAGGGAATGCAGTAAGGCTTCCAGGCTAGCTGCCCTGCCGTGGACCTCATCCATTCAGCAACAACAGTCTATACACGAATCACAGCAATCAGGAGTTCATTGCGGAAGATATCGAGCGCCAAATCCTCTCACACTACTGAGCCCTTTTGAGATTAGCTTGCACCAACGGTCTGCAGGTTCGCGGGCCCCCCGAAGTCAAAGATTCAACATGGCAAACGCAGATTGCTCCTGCGGCTCACTGCTATTCGTCCGAAGCAGCCGCCTCCAGAGTGACACAGACGACTCGGCCGAGGACACAGCGTCCTCTAAAGCATCGACACGGCACTGTCAAAGCCTTGTTGGACCTCATAGGCAACGGTCATGACAGCAAACAAATTCAATGGGACGGTAACGACATGTCTGTCCTGACCGCTCAGGCTCAAGGAAAGCTGTTGCCCAGAGATGGCGCTTGCATTGGGAGCGGCCAATGGGGTTGACCGGTCGCTCTCTTTGACCTCCTGCAATAGCCCCCTCGATCTCGTTCAGCAGCACCTATCAAGCCCAACAAACGCCTTGTTCTTCAGATAACTGTAGGTACCTTTAGGGGTACTTCTCTAAGGTAGGTAGACTACAGTACGTCAAGTCCATCCTTACTCCCCCCCCGCAGAAGCCTACTCTAGCGAGACGCAAGGACATCCCTGCCGTGCCCTACCTTACCTACAGATTATGATCCTCCCGACCCATCAAATCACATTGACCGAACACAAAAGTCTCTCTACTTACCTCTGTACTTCTCATTCCCGTGCTACTATATTATAACCGGTCCATATTTCTCCAGGAATTTCTTCGTCACACCATTTCAGATCTTTCTATCCTTTCAACTATGTCTGCGGCCGCTTGTTGACTGAGTGTGATTAGACCCTTTGTACCACCTACAGCATTGCATTAATCCTGTGAGACATCTATTGTGATCTAACACATGTTAAACCCTTCCTCTGCTTCTTTTAATACGGCCTCTTGCAGTACAACGTCTCATTGCTGGCCCGCTCTTTTCATGTTCGTGTTGCGAGACGTCAATCGCTTGAACAGCAGTGAGCCGTCTGACCGGGTCATGTCGCCACTGGTTATATAAACTTCGAATCCGTTACCTTGATTCAAGAGTGGATCTAGTTTTTCGACTTTCTCTTTCCCTAGCATCCAACGGAGAAGTAAGTTTCTATTCATTGCGCCGAGCCCACAAGTTAATGGCTGACGTCTTTTTGCTTTGGGTTAGTCTAAGCTCAAGAGCTTCCCAACAATATCTTTCCAATCCCAACCCTGGGAACTGAAAGCCAACATGTGTATTAAAGTTGTACATAAGTACAGCTGCGGGCACCGTCTTGTCGAGACTGCGAATTGCGCCAATTGCAAAGCTGGTGGATGCAAGGGAACAAGCGAGAAGGTCGTCACTCATGCGGAAAAATGCGATAAGTGTGGAGGATAGTTAGTCATTTTCTAATGCTCAACGGTTTTAACTCTCAGCTTACCAAGGTTGTGCAGATCCACCTTATAGCTCCTCTGGCATTGGCTTATGATACCCGAAATCGATATGAAACCAACAATTTACCGCTACTTTGACAACGAAACGATTGACGAGTCTTTACGAGCATGGACGATTGAGCATCGCAAGCATGATAGGCGCTGGGGTTACGATACCGTTGGATCATCTGGGTGGACCTGGGTCAAGAGAAGCATGGGCAGAAGTACCTCTACATCTCTGGCGGGGACCTAAATCCTTTTATTACATCCACCATACGCGAGTATTTTTGTCTCGAAAGCGGCCTTCCTCTTACATAATTTATGCAATCAACAATGATAAGCGTTTCCACACCTACCATAGGCGCTGTGGCTCTACACCTCAACAAGCGCCATAGGTGGGATGCGGTGGATGCCTACGGAGAAATTCTCAAGAAACCCTAACGCATGTCCATGTACAATGCCACTCTTTATGCATGGCCAACGGAGTTCCTGCCCGTTACGGTCACACCCGCTCGGCAATGGTCGAATAGATAGATCAGATGTCACAAGATCCCTACGGATGCATGCAGAATGAAGCTTGGGCTTATGCAGCCTGGTCGGCCAATCGGCTCCGTAGCCTACGGCAGCATACTACGGCTTACGTTCTGATATGCCATTGTGCTCGATCAATCGCTGTGAGGCGCACGTCTAGTCTAGCCAGAAGATTGAGATGTACCCCTACGAAGAGGAATACTGCGGAAGAGCTCGTACGACGCAAGAGACATGTCTCTGATGATAGGGGACACAACATGGCGGGAACTTGCGGCGGTTCTCGGTCCCTCCCGAGACGATCCATGGCATCCGGTCCATCTGCGGTGCGAATCGAAGCCGCAATAGTGGTCAAAGCTCGGATTGTATGACGAGTATACTGTCTTGACCGAAGAAGCGACCTCACATCGCTTCCTCGCAGGCCGCCGCGGCTATTTCAAGAGAATCGTGGGCTGCAGAAATCCTTGACCGCTTGTTTTTCCTGCATGGGGTTCACAATCACACCCACAACACTGACCGACTTCTTTACCCGGACCATCCGAGAGATGCAATGGCTGCCAGGCAATGCACCCCCATACACTTTCAATACGCTACCAAATAAGGGATCAAGGCTAAAAAACTTATGGCAATCTGAATCAATTGAAGATGCGATTGTGGTGAATAGAATAGAGAATATTTATGAGAACATAGGAGTATACAATGCTGCTACATCCGAACACATGTGAAATGTTGATTGAACAAGATTTGTACTTTTCCAAAATATTCATCACAGCTGTCTCAAAAATAGTTGCGAGCAGTTGATATCACGGAGTTTAGCGGGATTAATAACCTCAGCCTTATCCAAAGTAGAATTCAACTGATCGGGTACTCGTACAACAACAAAACCTAAAGATGTAATGTCAATAGACATTGACTGGGAGACACTCACAACAGGCCCAGAGGGCCAAGAGTTTGCTGATTCTATCAAAGAATTTGTTCATGACAAATTTCAGCAGGTCGAACTCCCACGGTTCATTCGTTCAGTCCAGGTTCATTCCTTCGATTTCGGAAAAGAATGTCCTGTGGTCGAGCTGAAGGATATTTGTGATCCTTTACCAGAATTCTACGAGAATGATGACGAAGAGGGGAATGATGACGAAGAGGAAGATGACATCGGTCATCCAGGAGATTCTGGGCGGAACTCCCGTGACACTCAACGACCCAGCATTGGTTTGTCCACCCAGTCAGCTTCGATGTCGAATACAAAACGCCCGTCCTTCGTGAACACCCGGCTTCCAGGTCTACGTCTCAGTAATCTCCCTCATGCGGAGCACATTACGACTCCGTTCCTCTCTCGATCCAACACTCCAGGCATCCCCGGCGGCACCTCGAACCTAAGCTACTTCCACCTTCCTCTAAGTTCAGGCCTTTCAGGCTCCCAAACACCGCTGGCTGCAGTCGCAGGAGGGCATCCCAACCCCACTGGCTGGCCAGACCATCGGCCTTATTCCCGGCAGCATTCCCCCGTACGACGTGATCCCCATCACCAGGGTTTCTTCTACGCCGATCCCTCCTCACGACCCTCAACCGCCGACTCCTACACTCAGCACGGCCTCCACAGCCAAGAATCCCAAGAAGAAGATCTAACCCCCGAAGAACCCAACCCCAAACGCCACACCCCCAGCCCTTCCGACCTCCAAATCGTCCTCCACATCTCCTACAGCGGCTCCCTCCGCCTCTCCATCACCGCCGAAATCCTACTCGACTATCCTATGCCGAGCTTCGTCGGCATCCCCCTAAAACTCAACATCACAGGCCTCAGCTTCGACGGCGTAGCACTGATTGCGTACTTGCGCAAGCGCGCCCATTTCTGCTTTTTGGGCACCGAGGATGCGCAGACGTTGGTTGGAGTTGGTGAAGGGGACGGAAGGGGGAAGGGGGGCGATAAGTTGGGGGGGTTGTTGAGGGAGATTCGGGTGGAGAGCGAGATTGGGAGAAAGGAGGGAGGGAAGCAGGTACTGAAGAATGTGGGGAAGGTGGAAAAGTTTGTGCTGGAGCAGGTAAGGAGAATTTTTGAGGACGAGTTTGTGTGGCCGAGTTTTTGGACATTTTTAGTGTGAAATGAGCGAAGTCAACCTTGGAAAGCACACCACTCACCATATCTCCACCCCACCATCACCCCCCAAACAACCCCCGCAACCCCACCCTTTCTCCACGTCATCCCTTTGCCGCCCCGCTCCCTATCATCTCAAACCGCCCTCTTCCCCGCCCCCACCCATCCCCCTCCAACCCCCACCAATCCACCCTCAAACCCTCACCAGGAATGTTCTCCCTCCTCCTGACCGCCCTCCCCACCACCATCGGCGTCGCCCAAGGCGTCTCAGCCGCAAAAAAAGAAAAAGAATCCCAAGACTCGGACGACCTGCTGCGCAAATTCACGCTCAGATGCTCAATCGACGATGACGAACTGCAACGATGTCCCGAGGCGGAGCGGTGGTGGGGCGGCGGGGTTGTGTTAAGGGATGGAAAGGTGCGTCAATACGCCAATATGTTCCGCATGAGGGAAGGAGCCAGTGCGCTCCCGTTCTTGCAGCATAATACAGCCCCTAACCCCCCCGCGCACAACCAGCTCTACATCCACCCCTCCACCTCCACCCCCACCCAACCCCCCGCCCACCCCTTCACCGGCTTCCTAATCTCGTACCCGGACCCCACCCGCCCGACCCCGGCCCCCCTCGGCCTCGTCTCCAGCATCTCCCTCGACCCGCCCGTGCTGAACTGGATCTACGTCGACGCCGTGACGCGGGAGGTGAAGTACGGGAACAGGACACAGAGCAGGGAGCATGTTGTGGGCAGTTGGGGGCGGGGGAGGGGGTGGTTGGAGCTTGCGGGGGCGGAGGCGAGGGAGAGGTTGGGGGAGGGTGGGGGGGCGGTTGTGGGGGAGGAGGGGGGGGTCAGGTGGGGGGGGGAGGGGGTGAGGGTGCGGTTGGAGAGGGTGTTTTTGGAGGGGGTGGTGGAGGGGAGGGAGGAGGGGAAGGGGGAGGGGGGGAGGGGGCGGACGAAGTTTGAGGGGGGGACGACGATGTTGGAGACGGGTGGTAAGAGGGAATGATGTTTTGGGGGATGATGTTTTTGGGGGATTTGCCTGTGGATGTATAAACCTTTTAGGAAAGTGCTTGGTCTATCTTATGTGTTTTCACTGCGAGGCCCACGCCCATACAGCCCACCAGCACGCAACTGCCTGCCTCTCCATCCCATGCGCCCAGTCATCAAATCCGCTTTCCTCCCCCTGCGCGATTTTTTGGAGTCCTAAACCCTCCATCTTACATTTCAGATCCTCAATCTCTGGTGCATATGCTTCTCGCAATGGCAGTTCGATCACGACTCTCGCCTCCTTCTGCTGTTTCAAATACTTCCCAATAGCCTGCACCAGCCAGGGTGGATGCTGGGGTGAGTATAGCGGGTCTGCGGCCAGTATGACGTTGTACTTCTCCTCGTCGTCTACGTCCAGGGGTAGATCGGACCAGTCCAGCACGCCAGCACTCGCACTCCCACCGCTATGCTCGAACAATGTTTCGTTTGAGCAAACGTTGGCGAGAAGATTAGGTAAAATATCCGGCAGATCTGTAAGATGAACATGCGCGTGGAACAAAGCCGCAGCGGCAATACCGACGAGGCCGGTGCCGGCGCCGAGTTCGAGGATACGAGGTTTCCGAATGTTAATGTCGTTGGCAGAAATACCTGAGAGCGTACATAGGACGGGTAGAGAGGGGAGAAGGTGCAAGAGACGTTTGGCGAGGAGGTAGGACGCTACCCAGGTTTTGTGGCCAAGATTGTCAGCGGTGAGCGAAGGCTCGTGCAGGGTAATTGAGATTGGTGAATCGGTGGGTTTTGATTGTGGTGATGCAGGTCCTGGGATACTGAAGGTCCGAGATGCAGAAGGAATAGCTGTGTCTCGGCGTAAGTAATTAGCGATTGCTGGATATTCTCGACTGAACAGTAGTAGAGGAAGACGTTGTCTCACCTGTCCGTCCAGATCTCTCGCTCAACCTCGCGCCAGCAGCTTCCCAGATCTGCTCCTTGATGTTCTCATCTTCTATCCATGCCAGTGGACTAGCTATGATGCCAATTAAGTATTTAGGTACACCTTTTTCACCAATTTCCCCACCCTCATGTTCTTGCCAATTTTCTGTAACATCCCACGATGAAGCCTTGATAGCCAGGCGTGCAAGAGTGGATAGTAGCTCTGTAGCTGGTGGGCGAGTGTATAATTGAGGTAGGTCGAGGACTGGACCATGCAGACTTGATTCAGTGTCAGTGTCATATAATCTCGGGCTTAGCTGCAGAAAGGTATACAATCTTACCATGCACAGGTTCCACCTTGAAAGAATGAGAGTTCATCTCGTTCATCCTCGGTAACGCGTTGTTTCTAGATAATTCATATCTGATACCTGCGAGCGCCGATAGTCGGAAGTTTGGCGCGTATCTTCGGCCCGGAAGCTGCTAGCCTTCACTATTCCGACGAAACCATACCACTTATCCACCACTACCCATCATGATTGCAAGACAAGCCTTTCGATCGGTACTACCGTTAAAGCATGTAAGCTATGCTTCTATGAAAGCCCAGATCATACGGACTGAAGAAACCTCCCCTTGAGCGCCCCGAATATCCGCTATAGCTATGGTTTCACCTGCTAACAGCTCGTCTCTGTAGAGTGTCCGTCGCTATGCGACCGAGGGGCCTTCCTCTGGTGGGAGTGCCAGATACGGCATTGTAGCTGCTGTCGCTGCAGTAGCTGCGGCTGGTGGCTACTACTACAGCAGTCAAATGGGCAACGGCACGTCCTTACCTACAGCAGCACCCCAAGACTCAAAGGTCGATTCGGACACACAAAACAAAGGCAAACCCTCAAATTCGGCTTTCCTTGGAGGAGACCAAGGGTGGATTGATTTAAAGCTTGAGAGTGTGGAGGAGCTCAGCCACAACACGAAGAAATTTAGATTTGCCCTACCGAGCGAGGATGATATCTCTGGGTTGCATATCGCATCTGCTGTACTTACGAAATACAAGGGTCCTGAGATGGAAAAGGTGGGCACATTCCCATCCGTTGTTTCCATTTTGGCTGACACCGCTCAAGCCAGTAATTCGTCCATATACCCCAACGAGCGACGAAGGTTGGTTCTGCTAAACCTTTCTTCCTCATCACGTTGCCATACTTACGCCATGCTAGACTCTCAAGGCCACATTGATTTTATCGTCAAAAAATATGCTGATGGCCCAATGTCATCACACTTCCATGACATGAATGTGGAGCAGCGTATGGATTTCAAGGGACCGATTCCCAAGTACCCGTGGCAGCCGAATAAGCACGATCACATTTGTCTTATTGCCGGTGGTACTGGGATCACTCCGTAAGTATAGGCTATTCCAATGCAGGCAATGGTGTCTAACATGAATCCAGCATGTATCAGCTGTGCCGCGCAATCTTCAAGAATCCAGCAGACAAGACGAAGGTCACATTAGTCTTTGGAAACGTCACGGAAGAAGACATATTACTAAAACGCGAGTTCGAGGATCTTGAGAACCAATATCCCCAACGATTTAGGGCCTTCTACTTATTGGATAAGCCTAGTGAGAGCTGGACTCAAGGCAAAGGCTTCATCAACCAGGAATTACTGAAGACTGTACTCCCAGAACCCAAAGCCGAGAACATCAAGATATTCGTATGCGGACCGCCAGGACTTTACAAAGCAATCAGTGGAGCGAAGAAGAGCCCGCAAGATCAAGGAGAGCTTTCGGGAATTCTGAAAGCTTTGGGATACAGTCAAGAGCAAGTGTATAAATTCTAGATTTCAACACTGACGGAACTTTGGGGGATGTACGTATAGAAAAATAGAGCATCCATCCAACTTTGAAGCATTGTTACGCTTTGCAAGTTCACTTCAATCTCCTCATGAGACATTTATCTCAGCTCCCTAGACTAGCTGGTTTTGAATATCACATAAACTGTCAACGTTGCTCTGATTTCTTCGTGGCCATTCTCAAGATCTTTTTACTGGTATTGGTGGTTCTTGTCCTTCCCTACATCATCCGCGTCCTTCGTTTAATTGCCGAGAGATAAGGCGAGTCATGGGCACTAAGATTGATAAGCTTTTCGCTGCCGGGTAGAGCCTTGAACGGCAGAGACGGATCTCATCATTGGATCTCATGGACCCACGGTCTTGATGAGCTTGCGACATCACATCATTATTTGATTTGGTGCTTTCTCTGGATGCATCTCACTATTATCCGACTAGAAAAATGAGTTTGTCGGGTAGTGTGATCAACCATGGCCGTCTTCTCTCAAGACTACCACGCCTTCGTTTCCCTATGTATACTTCTCATCATTTCATCTTTGCAGAGCAAAACGCCCTGGGCACCGCCACTCCACTGCAATGCAATCTTTCCTACAGTACCGTCGCTTCAAGAATCATGCCACAAGGCAATATGAAAGGGATAGGGAAAAGGCGGAAGCATTGAGACGCGGCAACGACGCATTGGGCCTGACATCTTCAGCCGTCTCGACTACTGCTAAACCCTCACCAGCGACTTCAGACGAGACTATTGATACTCGAGATCCGGAGAGAGCAGAACATTCCAAGGGCGATGAAGTGCACAATGAACCGAAGGGCTTACCGCCCATTGCGGAAGAGGATACGGAAGAAGAAGAGCATCCAGAACCACGTCCTCCGCTATTGAGCAGAGCATCGACTGCTGCAACGCAACGAACTATGGGAACAGCTCTCGGAACGGCATTGACGGGTATCAATGTGAGGAAGCGGACAACTAAGGAAGGTGGGGATAAGGGAACTGTTTTTGTGGTGGGATATGAGGGGGAACAAGACAATATGAATCCGCACAACTGGTCGTTCATAATTAGACTCCGCGCAACGTATGTCGATCCACCGATCACGGAAAGGCCTCTGACTCCTTTAGGATTACCATTGCAACCATCGGTTGGGTCGTCGGGTTCGCCTCCAGCATCGACTCCGCCGCACTCCCCCAAGCAGCCAAATACTTTGGAGTCAGCGAAGTGGCCGAATCCCTCGCGACTGGTCTCTTCCTAATTGGTTTCGGAGCAGGCGCTCTGTTTGCCGGCCCTATCTCCGAAACCGTCGGCCGGAATCCCGTTTACATCACCACCCTATCCTTCTACATGATCTTCATCATGGCTTCCGCCCTCGCGCCTAGCATCGGCGCCCAGCTCGTCTTTCGCTTCATGGCAGGTTTCTTTGGATCTTCACCGCTGACCTGTGCCGGAGGCTCCATTTCTGACCTTTGGAGCCCCATGGAGCGCACGTACATGTTTCCTGTCTTTGCCAATGCTGCTTTCATGGGTCCGATCCTTGGCCCGGTCGTCGGAGGTTTCATCGGCGAATCCTCGCTTGTATCGTGGCGATGGACGGAATGGGTTACGTTGATCATCTCCGGCCTTGTCCTCGCGCTCGTAGTGTTCTTCCAACCCGAGACTTACGCCCCCATTCTCTTAAAATGGAAAGCAGCACACCTGCGCGAACTCACCGGAGACGACAGATACCGAGCCGAAGTTGAAATCCGCGTGGAATCCTTCCTCCACCGCCTCCGCATCGCGCTCTACCGCCCCTTCCTCCTCACCTTCAGCGAACCCATCATCATGCTCATCGCCCTCTACCTCACCGTCATCTACATCATCCTCTTCACCTTTCTAGACGGCTACACCTTCATCTTCACCATCACCTACAGCCTTTCCCAAGGCCTCACCGGCCTCGCCTTCCTCGGCATTGCCCTCGGCCTCTGCTTCGCCACCCTCCTCGTCCCCCTCATCTACACCTGGGCCAAGCGCGACCTCGCCCGCATCAAAGCCGCAGGCGGCCACGCCCTGCCCCCCGAATTCCGCCTCTGGTTCGCCATGTTTGGCGCCCCTGCCATCCCGATCTCGCTCTTCTGGATGGGCTGGACCACCGCCCCAGATATCTCGCCATGGTCCCCACTCGTCGCGTCGGTGCTCTTCGGCTACGGCATCCTGTGCGTCTTCATCAGCAGCTACCAGTACATTATCGATAGCTACGAGTTCTTCGCCGCCAGCGCGTTGGCGAGCGTGACGCTGATCCGGTATGTGGCTGCGGGCGCGATGGTGGAGGTGGGGATACCGTTCTATGAGCGGTTGGGCGTGCATTGGACGTTGACGATCCTAGGCGCGATTAGTGCGGTGTGTGTTCCCGTGCCGTATCTGTTTTTTGTGTATGGGACGAGGCTGAGAGCGCGGAGTCGGTTTGCTGTTGCTTGAGCGTGGGGGGTCTTCTGGGTCTTTGTCTTTTCGTGCGATTGTGGATAGCGTTTTGGGCCGGGAAGCATCTGGAAGGCGTTGTGTAGCTTCCATACCTACGCTGGGGTATCTCGTTGGAAACCTATATCATATATATACACCCCCGAACTTAGGATTATGAAAAAAAATATCTCCCACCTACGCGAAAGCACCCACTTGCGATCAGGGCAACAGACCCTATATTAAATTATCATAGCTTATGCTCTCAGTACAACATGAACCTGCGACTTGATCTTCCAGTCGCGGAGAATGGGCAACAAGCCTGCTCTCTGCCGTTCAGTAAAGCACGTTGCGCTTGTGAGCGTTGCCAGCGGAACAGGATGTGGAGTATGTAGAATGGCTCGCAGGGCGACGACCCTGAAGCGCATTCGCTTCGATCCTAGGTACCTACAATATCATCGGGGTTGTTAATTGTTGGTAGGTGACGTTTGAGCTACATATATCAGATATAATGTAGCGCGTTAATAGCGTATCTGATCCTAATTCGTGCTTTTTTTATCTGATTTATTAAGGGTACCACTAAACGTACACCCCTTTTTACTACATCGACGCACCTTTTTACTACATAAACGCCCTCTGTTTACTACGTATACGCCCCCCTCAGATAGGTTTAACGGTTACCCAACTAGGGTTTGGCAGCTTTGAAACAGACGAACATCATACATACAGATACTTGATTTTATAAGAGCGGCTCACCAAGAATGAGGTATCTTTGAGATCGATATGTTTTTCGAAGCTGATTTACATTTGCAACTACATATCAGATTTGAAACACCTCGTGGAAGCCTTCATCGTTTGAAGCTTCCTGCTGATGTTCGGATAGAGGCTCAGCCGAAGCTTCACCCTCTTCATCCCCTCGACCTTCTCGATCTCCTAGATCTCCTCGACCTAGCCCTCTACCTCTACCTTCGCCCCGCGCCCTACCTCTCCTACCCCTATCCCTCGCTTGTGTTTGCAGCCCGTTGTTGCAGATGCGCTTCAACGCGTTGGAATTGACTTGGTTCGCGTTGAGTAGAGTTCTCTAGCTGTTGTTCACGATGTGTACGAGCTGCAGCTGCAGTTGAACCAGCTGATCTGCCTCGAGTCCTTGCAGTAGGTGGATTTTGCACTGATAGTTAGTAGTGGATCGATGGGTTTCGGAGCTATCTTCGGTTCGTTGTTTGCGCTCACTACCCTAGCTGGTTTGACGAAACGCCAGTGAGAATGCACGTCCTCCAGCTTCAAAATGTAGAGCGCCTCGCTATGAATTCGAGCTTGAATTGGCGTGTAGTCTCTTTTGCCCGACAGAACTCGTAGATTTATCACTTCTATCACACTTCAATCAAATTTTATCCTTGATTCTTCGCTTGTTTTTGCTCGAGCGTTTGATATTGAGCGCGTAATCGTGAGCTTCAGCCCATGTATTAGCGGCGGCGATGAGCTCTTCGTGGCTCACATAGAGCTCACTCACCGGAGGCGGAGGGGGATCCATGGCGGCGATGAGGTAGGGTGGATGGTGGGTAGGTAAAATAGTTGATTGATGAAGAACGTGTGCGTTAATATTATTGAGCCGCTAACCCTAGTTGAGTAACCGCTAAACCTATCTGGGGGGGAGCTTATATGTACCTTAGTAAACAGAGGGCGTAGATGTAGTAAGTGGGGGGCGTCAATGTAGTAAAAAGAGGTGTACGTTTAGTCAACGTTTAAGTCAAAAATTTGTATGGGCGCGCACCACAGTCATCCAGAGGGTCCCTAACTCAAAGGGGCTTAGGGGAAGTGGTTAACCCGAAGGGGCTTAGCTACGGAAACACGTCTGAGGTCCTGAGGCAACACCTCAAGTATTACCTTTAGTGCTTGGTGTATCTTGATTCCTGAACAATATGCGCCAAGTCCGTCCACCATCCAGCATTTGATGTAGCTCGCGGGTGCGTCACCGTTTGAGACTCCACTTACTGCTCTACCGAGCGTGCCTATTTCTGGCTTTTGAGATGAATTGATCGCATATAATATCGTGGTCGAAGTCGAATTCACACTAACGTCTCAACCAAGCGCTGGGGTGTCACGGGTGTGCTGTTCCAGGCTCCAGCACGCATTCTGTGCTTGCCAAATACAATGCATATTTAGAGCATTCCCTGTATTAACTCTACCAGAAACCGTCTCTTTCATGCTTTACCATTCAGTGTCACCTTCTTCGTCTTGACACAGCCATCCATCCCTAACTTCAGGCTGTGCTAGGCCTCGCACCTTCTTGCCTGGTTTTGAGTGTATCTGCAACAACATCATCTCGCACAGTTGCGACGAGTGACCATGAGTACCGAGAAGCTTCGTGAGCTTGACAGACTAGCCAAGCAATTTGACATCGCCTTTGATGGGCCCGGATCAACTAAAAGATGGCCGGATGTCCACGCTCGACATTTTAAGGCAATACAGGCGCAGGGTTCGCAAACCTACGAATCCTACCGTGATGCGAGTAGGGTAACCTTTAACGATCAGCCATGGAGAAGCAGGACAAAGCAGCGAGCAGAGCAAGTTGCTGCAGAGGCACGTCAACTATATTACGACAAGAGTAATGAGATGGAATGGCGTCTCAGTCTTGAGCCTGATATTCTTGCTCGTTTCAAGCACCGAATTACTTGGTGAGAGTTGGCGCTGACAAAATTTGCCCAGGAGTCGCGCTAACAAGCGGCATTAGTACAAAATGCCACCTCCGTGTGTGGAGATCTGACGTTGAGGTTGTAGTTGACCCAGAGCGAGCGCAAAAAATAGAGAAACGTCGTCAGAAAAGGGGTCAGTCTCTTTGCAAGTGCTCTGAATACGACCGCATGCAGCAAGAGTAAATCGATGGTCTCTATCCAACAACTACTTACTAAGTAATCTTTAGTGAAGAAGAAGATCTTGATCGAATTTTCTCCGATAGGGCGGAGAGATTCATCATACCAGAAAAGAGCATACAGTCAGTTCTCGCAGATCAAAAGCCTGACCGCCTCTACGGTCTCCGGCAAACCAGTCAATTTGCAGATGTTTTGAGTGATCTTTACAATGCAGATGGGGAGGTACCATTGTCGAAGTCCATGAAAGAAATGATGTCCTCAATCAGTCCTTTTGGGGACAAGTGCGAGCCTCTTCTGTTTCCATTTCTGATATTAGAAGCCAAAGCCAATGAAAGCCCTAGCTTTCAGCTTATCCAGACTCAGACCGCCTTCCCTATACGCGCCCTACTTGAACTTCAGCATGAACTTCGCAGTCACTCCACGATACTTCTGCCCTTTCCGCTTGTATGGTTTTTGGCGAATAGAGGATCGGAGTGGCGCATTTATGCGTGCTTCATTGAGACCAGTGACATAATGAAGGCATTGAATGGGCAAAGTAACAAGCAGTACGTGAGTGATCGTCAGTCAACTTTTACAACTGTTCCTGCGCGTACTGACAAAGGAAGCGAATTGTCAAGCTCTGGGCTGGTGATGTATGCGAAATCGATAACGCTCTTCAATTACTCCTGATAATTGATTACATATTCGACTGGGCTCGCGATGAATACCGCGGTGACATCTTTCGTCGACTTTGTCAAATCGCAAGGCCCGAAATACCGGATAATGTGACCGTGAGTGGTGAAAGTAAACTCTACAGCTGGTATCCAGTGAGTACGATGCCCGAAACTCCTGAGGGTGGTACTATGACGGAAGACTCAGATCAAATTGAAACTCCGAACATAAGCCCCTACCACGAATTTGATAGTGAGGCCGGATGCCTACGAAGTGCCACTTGCATTGAGTCTCGGGTAAAGGGGCTTTTCATTAGCCGTGACAATGTTGATACATTATTGCAATCCGTCAGGGATAAGGAAAGATTCGCGAGAGGGGTCCTGAGCGTTCTTCCAAGCAACAAGACTTTCAACATGAAGCTGACCGCTCATGACTTGTCGAATATTCATGAAATATGGACTGGTGACGCGGGCAACAGCACAATCGCCGGACAATTCGAAACTTTCCATACCAAACTGGCTTTCCGGTCATTCTTCACGGAGACTTGGGATTTGGTAAGGGAACTATCGTATCTGGCCGTGTCTGACGGCGCCATCGAGGTCCTGATCGCTAGATCGCGCAGAAGTAGGAGCTTCACTCTGGAGAGTTTTTCTCCTGCTACCAACAGTCTTGCAACAGAGCTTCATCGCTTGCGAACGGGATGTGCAGAATTCAATGTGCACGCCGCCATGGTCCGTTTGTCACTCGCATTCGTGATGGAACCAGGAGTAGTCACCCGCAGCAGAGGAAGGAAGAAAATGTTCTTGAGTTCTTATCTCGCTATAGTCAATACGAGTGAAGAAGCCGAGAAGTGTGGAAGAATAAATGAGAGTTATGCCGTGATTTACAAGATTTACAGCAGTCATACAATTGGTGGTAGAAGGCTACTCCAAGAGCCATATATCAGGAATTCTTCTCGCGAGGAACAGCAAAGCAACTATGATGCCAATGCCAATTCACACCCCATCGCTTTGCCAAACGCCCAACATGTTTGTAAAGAAAGTCAAGGGAATCACGAGTTCGTACTGATGACTGGAAAACTGGACGATCTCGCCTTGGGAAAGTCACAACCAGAATTATGTCTTTATCAGATTAAGGGCGAGGTGAATGTCACAATACCGCAGCTGACATCTCTCATCTATAGACTGTTTGAAAGGAGAGCGACGATGCATACAACGTACAGATGTGTACCTGATAGAATGCCGAGATCAAAAGAATGGAATGCTCACACTTGCAACGTTCAGATTCAAGCGATGTTCCCTGTCGAAAACAGACATTTTTCACAGTGCGAACCGATTTATACATGGATAAGAGATCTGTTTGATATGCTTCCGAAGGCTCTCAAAGACAACACTATATCTGTTTATGACTGTTACGTCAACGCAATGAACGACCTCATGGACCCCAAAGACCGCGAAAAGAAGGAATACGAAAGGCAGCCTATTATTCCAACGCGAGACGCTGTTCTCGCTCCGTTGACATTGGCTTCTCGAGAAGGCTTTCAGGTGCCAATTGACAGTACTGTTATTGAGTCCTGGATCATAAGTGGGTGCCTTAGATATAGGGATCTTAAAGTACCTAACGACCGATCTGAGCGGCTTTCTAAACACCTTTACATTGATCGTTCGGAATTGTCGAGGTGGTTTAAAAAGGTATGGCATCTGGAAACCGATGTACTAAAATCGGCAGCTACGAGAGCAGAACAGCCAGTCCAGTTCGTATATCCGAACACCGAGCTCGTTAACAAAATTGTCGCAGAGCGAGCGGCATCTTCCAGCAATCAAGATCTGGTGGTATTCACTGAGAGACCCAAAGACCATCCGGCTCCAAAACGGAAGCGATCCACGGAACGAGCCAAAACACGCAAGCGATGACACCTTCACCGCACTTTGTACAAGGTCCTTCCAGGCCTCCCGTTTAACACTTTCACATGTTTCCCCAGCACCTCCCTCACCCTCGGCGCCCTCCCCAGTTTATATTTATAGACTTCCAAAACTTTAACCTCCCTCCCCGGCTCTGCTCGATTCGGATGGAACCCCTGCCCACAAACCTCCTCTCACCGTTCTAAAGGCGGTATCTCGGGTACATCATGAAGAGAAGCGCGTCGATGATACTTCTTGCGCTGATAGAGCAAAGCCGCGCTACCGCTATATCCTAATCAATAAAACGGCGAGAAGACGCAACCAAGCCAGCTCCAGAGCCTGAACGTCAGTGGCAGTAACCTCGAGTAATAGACGCGACGGATGATGGGGAGATGCTGTAAGATGTGTGGTGGCTATGAGCTTCAGAGAATGTACTAGATGGCTTGCGTAGTGTTTCTGTGGAGGAAGATGAGACTATCGAGGGTGCCTTCTCTATATGATAAATAACGTTCGAATGCTTCTGGGTAGAAATTCGGCTATCGATAATACACTTTCCTTTAGGAACTGCTACTAAACAATTGAATGCTCACTATGAGACGGACGACGACGGCCTGCAGAACGATATAGCTATAATATGCACGGTGGCTTGAAGGTTCGGAATGCTTTCTGTGGGATGCGACACTGATTTAAATCCGAGGGCGCAATGCTCGGCGTTTCATGATGAATTGATCTAGAGCTGGAAGCGAAGGCTGAGTGAGGGACTTTGTTTTAGGATTCTACCGGCAGGGCTCTTATACTGTACTGCCCCATTGTGCTCCCCATCCTGCTGCCTTGTGCTCCCTCGATGCCCCCCCCAGCTCCCCCGCTACTCCCTCGCTGCGCCCTCTACAAAGAGGCTTTTTGCTCCCTCCTTCGAAGTCACGACTTTAACGGTAGTCCGATGGGCAGTTTCCAATTCCACTCGTGACATTCATGACTTCAATGATGAGCTTTCAGTCAAACTAGCCTCCCTAAATCGAAGTGCCTAACCCTTCTCACTGAAGATACGCAGCCTTGACACCTAGTCAACTCGCAGGCTAGAAACCAGCGTAGTAAGTGGTATGAGTTTGATATGTTGAATGCTTTTCTGTTCTTCGCGTTTGAACATAAGTTGACTTCGTCGTCACTGAAAGTTGAAAACTGTGCTTGTTGAATTATTATTGAAGTTGTAACTAGGCTCATATCAGTTATTTATCACATAGTGGATTGATCGTTCTTGTCAGGCCAGAGCGCATTAAAACATGAGTTTTTTTTCGAGTAAAACTGTAAAAACTTGACAAGATTGAATTTAAAAAATCTGTTCAGTCTACTAGCTAATTTACGTTTTCAAAAAAATCTCACTGTTAAAAAGTTCTTTCAATTATTCTTCGTCGATAAAATTAATGTTTCAAGAAAACTGATTAAATGAAAGGTCAAGTCAATATCATCAACATCTGTTAACTTTGAGTTCTGTTGAAATTTCAAATTAATGAAAGCATGAAAGCTGCGAAAGATACTAGAGCAGATTCATCACTATGCATTAACAATCAAATTGTATTCAACGTCTAGTACTGACAGCGAAGTGAAGATGTGTAAGTATAAAGTATACAACTGCATGATCTTGCACATTAAAGCTTTTTGATATGAATATACGAGGCAGACTAATCATTCGCTGGTTTTCGATACACTTGCCACAACTTCATCAACTCGTTCGACGTCGTGCCTGCCCAAGTGTAACCATAACGGTGGCTGTACGGAATCGACTCATCGTAAGGAGCCGAAGTCATCCAGTCTCTCTCCGTATTCTTCAATTTTTTGCGGCGCTTGCTGGTTTGAGTTGACTTCTTGGTGTCGATGTCCTGAAGAGGAGATTGTTGACCAGTGCTATCCGGCTGTCTCTTGAATATTCTTTTTCTACTTTTTCTACTACTGTTGATATTCTCATCATCCTCATCATCCTCATCATCCTCATCATCCTCATCATCCTCATCATCATTCTCATCATCATCATCATCATCTTTATCGTTCAAATCGTCTTCCTTTCCTTGCTTCCCATCATTGTCACTTTGACAAATGGGACAATTTTCCTCGGAACATGGGCTTTTGTAAGCACGCCAAAGCTTTTGTAGCGCTTCAAAGTCGTTCAAAGTCTGTTGGAGCTCTGCAGTAGGTTTTGGAAGAGAACAAAGTGGAGGGCGCACGATGACCACCCCTGGCTCACCCGGCCATATCTTTGTGGGACTGTCGGTGAAGGCTGATCTGTAGTGATTGTCTTGGAAAGCTCTGGAATCGGGGTCGGGTATAAGCAACAATCGGCGGAAAACAATGCTTCGTTGAGAATTGTACTTCTGGATTATCTGAGGTGTCGCTTCAATTCTTTGCTTCCAATCCGTAGTATCTTCGGGGATAAACGCCCATTCATCGCTATCAAAGGCGAAATGACAAATCGAGCAGAGGGCGACTAGATTGCCTCTATCATGGATATTACGAAGTTGTATGCGGCCAAGTTTATGATATGTCACGAACTACGGTTTTGTAAGCCGCCATGTCGGAGGGGGTAGAACGGTAATCTTACATGAAAACGCATTGATGTTGCCTGTGGGAAGATGTGACAGATGTCCAAGGGTCGCAACTTTTTGTGCGCTTTGCAATCACACAGCCAGCATCTCTTGTCTTGTGCTCTTTTGATGTTCTCTTTGGTTTGAAGTGGCACATCGACGGACGATTGTGATGGATGGTGACGGGTTTTTGGAACCTTATCTCTCTTTCTCTTTGAAGGCATTTTGTGATGGAAGACCGTTCAGCTGCATTAGAGGTAGGTCTCGTACTGTCGCTTGACCAGATGTTAAGTGAAGAGATGAATTGGCTGAGTGATGGGTTGATTAAAAGCTGAGCGCATTTGGTGGAGTGTCAGACCAAGCCCGATCAATAAAGCGGGTACACACTTACTCTGGAATTTAATTCCTTCAACATATAGAGGCGTTGAAACAGGAGTAAAGCTGACCCCGGAATGCGGTACATGGTTGGAAGTGACGGTTGAGCCTAGTGTGGTTAGTGTAAAAGCTCCTTTCGTGCCAAGCGTGCCAAGCCTGTAGGGCTGAACATCCTGTTCATATCCGCGCGCCTGGACCTTGCTAGAAGGTTCAGCGATCTCTTGTCTTGGTGTTATCCATTTGCCTTCGTATGGTCCGAAATGGCGAGCGGAGTCATTCCGGTTGTCAACGTCGTCCAGAGTATGCTCATTGAACGTCCCGATCCATATTCATTGAACGTTGCAGATGTTTTAACACCGAATCCTACCTGTGAGTCTAACGCATCACAGTTTGAAATTTTAATATTCGCCTAAATTTCAAATTTAGCACGGTAGAAGCATTGGCTGAAAGTCTGATATATGTGAACCAAAATGCTTATTTAGTAGTAACTACGACATACTATCGCCTACGTGACACACTTCATACTGCTAGAGAACCTTGTATTAGAGGGGCGACTAGCATATATAGATAACAGTGAGGGTTACAGCTGGCGGGGGGTTGGAAAAGTTGAGCCAGGGCCGGAACTTTTTTTTTTTGGTTTCGGCCCCGGCTCAACTTTCTGCATATGCTAACCATGAGTTCAAAATTATTCCAACCCCGACTCAGCTTTCTGCATATGCTAATCATGAGCTCAAGAATTGATGTTATTTAGCTAAAGTAGCTAGAAGACAAACAGCAAGAGCGAAGTATCGAAGCCGTACATATGCACAGCTTGAGCGAAACATCGAGAAAACAGCACAATCACAGGTCATGCATATATCATGAATAGCAAGACGAGCGAAGATTCTTCTACATATGCTTAGCATATGCACAAAACATGCAAAATCATGAACTCAACTTGTGACATGCTCATTAACAAGCTATCGCTCATGTTATTCTTGTCAAATCTTTCTCGTGCGTTTTTTTCTTCATTCTCATTGTTCAGCTCATGATTTGCATCATCACTTTTCTCGTCGTTTTCAACATTTGCATTGAATGAATCTTGAGCGAGCTGAGTTTCTTTTTAGTATATGCGCGACATATGCGAACTGCGACTCTCACCTTCAAATCATTTAGTCAATCTGTTATCTCATTCGCTCAATTTTCAGCGTCGATGTTTTCGTCGTTCATCGATGTTTTTTTATGTTCAGTTGATGCTGCGCATATGCACAGTCGAGACATTTTTGACCAGATGTCAATTTTTTGATGATCTCGCTTAATGCTCTTGACATATGCTTCGCATAGATCTCGAAGCTTTTTCAATTCGACGTCAAGTCTTGAATGTGCAAGGCATATGCAATTTTTAAAGTTCAACTCGACGTCAAGAATTTTTTCCAATCTCGGCTCAACTTCTCTAACCCTTCGCCAGCTGAAACTCGTCAACGGGCCCTTCGAGCTCATAACCTGTTGGTTTACGAATCAACCAAAATGTGAACACATTTTGGAAAATTCCTATTCAGGTATGTATAGCATATTTCAACAACTTACTAGTGAGTACAACAGATGTACAACATCAGCCTCAGCCGAAGGGCCTCTTCGTGACACTTGACTAGCCTTGATGCTTGGAGCATATGATTCTAGAGACCTAAGGTGCCCAACAAAGCAATATCATAGGATTATAAGCGCTCTCAACGCCTTCAATCAAGTTTTCGCAGGCCCTTCAAGTAAGGCAGATGTTACATGCTTTTGTCCGCTACCCTAGCTCTTAAACTAAGCCATACTTTAACATCTCACAGTCCATCTTTGATGTCGTTGAACATAAAGGTCGCAGCCTAACGGTTTTCGATGCTCTACGGCACGGCTACCAGTCACCACGAATTCTTTGGACGGACTATTCATGCGGGATTCCCGTCCATGAAGTTTTTGTCGCATATAGGAACGGGCATTACCTTCTCTGCTTCGTCATGCTCGGATCCCTGGCAATAGCTGTCTACACCATCTTTGTGGGCTCACTCTAGCTCTCTTCCTCGTACTATGGCGCTACCCCCTTCGACAGTGATCTCACCGCAGCGCGAGCATCTACTATCCTAATCGCTTTTGTCCTGCTTGTGAACCTTGCAGCTGGGTGGCGGTATTGCAGGCGCATATTCTTGCGCCGCCCCCCCCGACACGTTGGCTGCACTCATACCATGCATACTCTTTTCGCCAGGCCTTACCGAAGACTTGGAAGAGGTGGAAATGGAGCAAGGGGTAGAGGCTAAAATACGGAAGTTGAAGCAATTGGGCCGCAGATATGCATTGGGAGTCTTCAGGGATGGACATGGGAAAGAGCGGCTGGGCATTGAAAGGCATTATTATGATGAATCTCGAAGACGAAGTAACGTCGACTTGAGAAGATGAATGAAGAGTATATAGAGTTTCTATCGAAACAGTTGCTTGAAGTGAGAGAAAATTGTTTCAAATCGAGAGATACTAGAAAAACCTCATTATACAAAAATATTTTAATATTAATAGCCGATAATCTAATAGAAAAGAATTGACCCAGCGAGGTTGCTATCCCGTTTAGCAAGCACTTAGTCAACGAGTGACTTGCTCGTTCGTAAGTACAGAACACCCTATCCTTAAATATTACGGACTTGTGCGATTAACTTTATTATATCTACTAAGATCTTAGTATTGAGAGGTGCTAAGATGATAAAGACGATTTATTAGCCCATTCCCAGCCAGCGTCGGTAATCATTTCGAGCGGATTTTGCAGTGATAGTAGCGATGAATGTAAAGATCTATTAAAATCAAGAACCTCGAAATATATTGATATTGAAAATGCAATGTCGTTGTGTGTTGCATAGTTACTTAGTATCATGCATAGAGATAGACGAAAATGACGATGATTCATTCTTACGCTGGCAGCAGTGTTGTCTTCTTCAGAACATTGAAGAAGTGACAGGAAATATTGAAGCGGTTCAAGATAGAACCGGCACATAAGAAGAGGTTTCATCTGAAGGGGCTTAGCCACGGAAACAAACACGTCTGAGGTCCTGAGGCAAAATTCTTGATGATCATTTCTCATTTGCCGAGTTGTACAATTACCCATCTGACAATAGCGGCTTCTTTCTGCTGGCGATAGCAATTGCTGTTTCTGGCCGACTTTCTGCCCTTGATTTTCGCTCCGTCGATTCGATCTTGTAGATGTAGTGCGACTGGATTCGGAACCGGATAGCGATCTGGCGGATAGTTTCGGCTTCTTGGGGTTCCATTGAATTCGTGATAATGGCGCAGGGCCAATCGGATTCTTTGCTCTCTTGGGGGCTTCGGAGGGCCTGTCTGAAGGTCTTCTTCGTCTGGTAAGTCAGGGAGAGGGTCGGCAGGGTCGGGAGAGCCATGGAGCGTTTGATATGGCTATCATGGTGGCATTAAGGATGTGGAATGGAGCAATTTAGTATAAAATTCGTTATATTTTTGAATACTTTGCCTAATTAGGCGTAGCGGTGGCCGGTTGGGGGGGCAATACGAGTACTACATAAACGTTAACTTTATCAGAATCTTTCCGGGGTTGTTGGGTGGCTCGCATGTTGTTATGTAGGTAGTTATGCAACATCAGCTCAAAAAAAAAAATAACTACTTTCCAAACTGAAGCATGTCTAGTTCCCTGTGTGTGAAACTCGCCCGAACATTGAGCTATATTGTGTAAAAATGTGGGCATTTCAATGAACATCCAGCGACGAGTCTTCCGCGAGGACAATCCATAATGACAGCCACTTGGGCGATACAAAAGTGATTTCTTCTTCTCAATAGGCGTTGATATCTGACCTTTCAAAAAAATTCAATCATGAGATGTTTGCAACCATTCCAATGCGGCCGAGGACTGGCCACCGCCTCTTTTAGGAGAACAGCCTGATGGGACTGCAAGGCTGCGATGTCATCTTATCTTTTCACCTTGTTTTGCCTTATCATGATGCGGAGATTCTTGTGCGACCGTGCAGTTCCCAATTTCCGTAACCTTGTAACCTTGGTTCTTTGCGGCTCACTTCTTCGCTCGCTGTGTCGTTGCTTTCACACTGGCACACCATGGCAGTTCTCTCGTCACAAATCATCATTTTCAGGCTGTTTCATCTTTAGCGGTGACAACGACGTGCAATGAAACGGTTTCACGACGACCACGAAGATGCTCACTCTCAGTAGCCTTTCGTCATGCTTAGAGCTAGACTTAAGTATCCTGTGACCGAAACGACAAATAAATCCTCCTCTGAGCGCAACTCAATTCAACAACGCCATTCAGTTATTTTACTCCAACGCGCCTCGAGTAGTTCTAAAGACGGTCTCACTCCCAGCTACAGATTGGGTACTGTCCTCGGCACAATCGGTGGCGCCGTTCTCCTCCTCCTGTGGTTATTCTACCTCTGGTACTCTCGGCGCAACCGGCGAAAACTTGGATATAGCTCGGAGGTGAGCGAATCTGACGAAGCACCACGGGGTCCTATTGAGCCTTTACCAGGTCGCCTTGACAGGCCTATTGAGCGTGCACCCCTTGATGGAGGGCGGCCTCTTGAGGGCGCACAACTGGGTGGAGGTAGACCCATGGAGCGTGCACACGAAGGCAGAGGAAGACCTCTGGAACAAGCCCAACAGGGAGGAGGGAGACCTCTAGAAGAAGCACAACAAGGAGGCAGGCGACCTATGGAACTTGCACAACTGGGCCGGGGAAGGC